>Ga0315907_10000238_pt1 | contig 81612 bp, 61 predicted proteins | sample LakEriMetagenome_3_FD_203525 | JGI IMG/M metagenome (GOLD analysis project Ga0315907, IMG submission 203525) | Freshwater fungal communities from buoy surface, Lake Erie, Ohio, United States - Buoy 12 MA123 | ecosystem: Environmental > Aquatic > Freshwater > Lake > Lake biofilm | place: USA...
TAACGATTTAGAAGAAGTTGGTGTAGACACTTATCACCATACGATGTTCGAAATGTTAGGAAACTGGTCTTTTGGAGATTATTTCAAAGAAGAAGCTATTTCTTGGGCTTGGGAATTATTAACGGAGGTTTATAAAATTCCAAAAGACAGATTATACGTTACAGTATTCGAAGGAGATGCTTCTGACAATGTTCCAAAAGATGAAGAAAGTTTCGCTATTTGGAAACGATTCATCGATGAAGATCGAATTATTTTAGCATCTAAAAAAGATAACTTCTGGGAAATGGGTGATACAGGTCCATGTGGTCCTTGTACTGAAATTCACGTTGATTTACGTTCTGAAGAAGATAAATTAAAAATTGCTGGTAAAGATTTAGTAAATAATGACCATCCTCAAGTGATTGAGATTTGGAACAATGTTTTCATGCAATTCAACCGTAAAGCAAATGGTTCTCTTGAGCCACTTCCTGCTACTCACGTAGATACTGGAATGGGATTAGAACGTTTAGCTATGGCGTTGCAAGGAAAACAATCCAACTACGATACGGACTTATTCCAAACGTTGATTCAACATATGGTAAAAGTTTCTGGTATTGCTTACGGACAAAAAGAAGAAACAGATATCGCTTTACGTGTAATTGCAGATCATATTCGTGCAATCGCGTTCTCTATTGCTGATGGACAATTGCCTTCTAATACAGGTGCAGGTTATGTTATTCGTCGTATTTTAAGAAGAGCAGTTCGTTATGGTTACCAAACGCTAGGTTTAAAAGAACCTTTCTTGTGTGATTTGTCTGTTGTATTAGGAGATATCATGGGAAATCCATTCCAAGAATTAATCGCTCAAAAAGACTTAATTCAAAAAGTGATTCGTGAAGAAGAAGCAAGTTTCTTTAGAACGTTGGAATCTGGAATCAAAAGAATTGAACTTTTAATTTCTCAAAAGATAAGTGAAAACGCAACTGTAACTAACAGTGATAATCCTGATCATAAATATTCTGGATTAATTTCAGGAGAAGAAGCATTTGAATTATATGATACTTTTGGATTTCCTTTCGATTTAATTTCATTAATCGCAAGAGAAAATAACATTCTTGTTAATGAAGATGCTTTCGAAGCAGAATTGCAAAAACAAAAAGATCGTTCAAGAGCTGCATCTACAATCGAGACTGATGATTGGGTTCAATTAAAAGACGATACAAACGTTGAATTTATAGGTTACGACAATACAGAAGCGGAGATTGAAATAATTAAATACCGTAAGGTTAACCAAAAACAAAAAGAATTCTATCAATTAGTATTCAACCAAACACCATTCTATCCAGAAGGTGGAGGTCAAGTTGGAGATACTGGTTACATTGAATTTAATGGCGAAAAAGTTTCGATCAACGATACGAAGAAAGAAAACAATTTGATTATTCATTTAGCAGACAAATTACCAAGTAATCCTGCTGCTAAATTCACAGCTAAAATCAACGTCAAAAAACGTTTGGATTCAGCGAATAATCACTCAGCTACTCACCTATTGCACCATGCTTTAAGAACAGTTTTGGGAACACATGTTGAACAAAAAGGTTCGTTGGTAAATGCTAACAATTTACGTTTTGACTTTTCTCATTTCTCAAAAGTGACCGATGAAGAAATAGCTCAAATTGAAAAATTAGTTACTGAAGCAATTAAAGCGGGTTATGCATTAGACGAAAGAAGAGACACACCAATGGAAACAGCACTTGAATTAGGTGCAATGGCTTTGTTTGGTGAAAAATATGGTGATTCTGTTCGTGTAATTAAATTTGGAGATTCAGTTGAATTATGTGGAGGAACACACGTTTCGAACACGAATCAAATTGGAATTTTCAAAATCATTTCTGAAGGAGCAGTTGCGGCTGGTGTTAGAAGAATTGAAGCGATTACAGGAGAAACAGCTGAAAACTATTACAAAGAAAAAGCTACGAAATTAGATTCGATTGCAGAAGCATTGAAAAATCCAAAAGATTTACAAAAAGCAATTGAAGATTTGATTTCTAAAAACAATACATTAACCAAACAAATTGAACAATTCCAAAAAGACAGAGCTAAATTGGTAAAATCTGAATTAAAAGGAAAAATCAATTCAATTGGCGATGTAAATTTCTTAGGAGAAATCGTTGAATTAGACGGTGGATCAATCAAAGATATTTTATTCCAATTAAAAGGAGAAGTTTCTAATTTCTTTGGTGTATTAGGAGGAAAAGAAGAGGATAAATGTACATTAAGCATTATCGCTTCAGATGAAATTATTTCTTCTAAAAATATAGATGCTGGAAAAATCATTCGTGAAGTTTCTAAACACATCCAAGGTGGTGGTGGTGGACAAGCTTTCTTCGCTACTGCAGGTGGAAAAAACACACAAGGGTTAGAAGCTGCAATTGGAGAGGTAAAAGCGAAAATATAAATATTCGGTTTGAAAAACGAAACGAGCGCATTACTGATTACTTTCTACTGGCCTCCAGCTGGTGGCGCAGGTGTTCACCGTTGGTTGCGTTTTTCAAATTATTTCAAAGAAAATGGTGTCAACCTTCACGTTTATTGTCCGGAAGATGCTGAATGGCCTTTGATTGATAAAGAATTAGAAGCTCAAATTTCTCCAGATTTAACGATTATAAAACGAAAGATTTTTGAACCACATAAGTACATTGGTAAAAAAAATAATCCCAATGTAAGTGGAGGATTTACACGTTCTAATAAAAGTTCAATTATTCAAAAATTAGTCATTTGGACCAGAGGAAATCTTTTTATTCCTGATGCTCGAATGTTTTGGATTAGACCAAGTATTTCTTATTTGAAAACTTACTTGAAAAATAATCCTCAAATTGAAACGATTATTTCTACAGGACCACCTCATAGTTTGCATTTAATTGCTCGAAAACTAAAAAAGAAATTTCCAAACATCAAATGGATTGCAGATTTTAGAGATCCTTGGACAGAAATTGATTTTTACAAAGAATTGAATTTAGGTAAATGGGCCGACAAACAGCAACACCGTTTAGAAAAAGCGTGCTTGCAAGAAGCTGATGAAGTTGTTACCATTAGTCAAAATTGTGCCATTGGCTTAGAAACGATTGCTGGACGAAAAATCCAAGTGATAACAAATGGTTATAACTTCCCTGAATTTGATCGTGAATCCATTCGATTAGACGAAAAGTTTAGCATCGTTCATTTTGGATCAATGCCTTTAGCTAGAAATCCAGAAATTATTTGGCAAGCATTGGATTTGATTTGCAAAGAGAATGAAGATTTCAGAAATGATTTAGAAATTAAATTAGTCGGACCAGTTGATTATACCGTTCAAGAACGAATTGAAAAGAATAATTTAACGTCTTATTTTAAACATATTCCTCTGGTAAAACACCAGGAAAGCATCAATTTACAACGTTCAACTCAAGTACTATTATTAGTTGGAAATAATACTGGAAATGTTAAAGGAATTCTAACCGGTAAATTCTTTGAATACTTAGGTGCATATCGTCCAATTTTAGCAGTCGGAGCAAAAGAAAGTGATCTAGAAGAAGCAGTAAATTTTACCAAAAGTGGATTCTTTGTTGATTACCACAACTTGGAAGATGCCAAAAAAGCAATCCTTACATATTATACTTCATTTCAGAAAAAGGAACTTTCTATAAACTCAGAAAATTTATCGTTTTTTACATCGAAAGAATTAGCAAAACAATTTTGCGATTTAATTAAAAAATAAAAGCTGTCATCCATTATAGACAACAGCTTTCTATTTATTTACTTGACTAAACGAATCGTTTGAACCGAATTATCTAAAAATATTTTCACAAAATATGTTCCTGAAGAATATTTATTTAAATCTAAATCAATCAGTCCTGAATTAAATTTTTCTTTCATCAATTCATTACCATTTAAATCAATAATTGATAAATTCCCTTCTTTCATCTCATCAAAAATTACTTGATAGAGATTGTTATTTAAATTCAATAATCTGATATTATTCAATTCTAAATCATCGATTCCGTTTGTTAATCCTGAAATAATTATTGTTTTAATCAATGTATCTGAGTCACATGGACTTGATGCAATTAATTTCACCGTAAAACTTCCATTTGAATTATATTCATGACTTGGGGATTGAACGATTGAAGTATTTCCATCTCCAAAATCCCAGTTAAAATTAGTTGCTTTCAAACTAGAATTTTGAAAATCAACCGTTCCATTCAAAACACTTTCCGTAAAATTAGCTTGTGTTAACTCTGAAATTGGATGAAGATTCCATAAATCCAAACTATCCAAGACCGTTAGTGCTGCTACATTTTGAAGAATCCCCGCATTTGTTGCTCCAATTGAACTTACAAAACTTGCTCCAACAGGAGATTTTCGAAATAAAGAAGCATAAAAAGTACATGCTGCCAAATAAGTTCCTTCAGCACTTGGATGAGATCCATCAGAAGAATATAAATTTATTGTTGGATAATTATCTCTAACATATCGCCAAGCTGAACCAACAGGCGACATTGAACCTTGAACTGAATCCATAATTCGCATATAAGCATCTCTTAAACGTCCATTCATTTTATTAAACGTGGAAATAGAATCCCACTGCGGATCACCATTTTGTCTTCCCCAAGTCATATACATCATAATTTGAGAACAGAACTTATTCGCATAAATACTATCCGCTAATTGAATGGCATAAGGTATCGTTCCTGTATTTACTTGACTCGTAGGAAAAGATGGTGCTTGACTTTGTGCTTGAAGAACAACATAATCCCATTGTTTGCTATCAATTTTTGTAAAAACTGCTGGAGTGTTCGTTTGCACTTGAAAAGTTGCACCACCTGCAGTTTGAGAATTAAACGTGATTTTGTCTCCCTTTGATAATGTCAAACTATTTAAAGTTCCTGGCAAATCGTTAACGTAGGTATAACTATTTCCAATAAATAAAACTGACAAGCTATCTTGGCCAAATAATAAATTAGATAAAATAAGACTTAATAAAACCAATAGATTTTTCATATGTATTTAATTTGTTTAAGTAATTGACTAAATTAGTGATTCGAAGTTGCTTTAATTTTTGATTAATTATTTTTTAACTAACGCCAATTATTGAACTTCTAAGATTAACAAAAAGAACAAATAAATGGAAAGTATTTCTCGATTACAACTCTATAAATTAAGCATATTACTCTCATTTTGTTTTTATTACAACATTTCTTTTTCTCAATTTACTTTTGAATTTTCAGACAACATCCCCGTTACTATTGGAGTCGACACATTAAAATCAGCTTGGGCAGGAGGATTTAATAATGCTCAATTCTCAACAATAGATTATGATTTTGATGGAGATGACGATTTATTTGTTTTTGACAGAAGTAGTAATAACATTCGACTATTTTCAAAGGAAAATACGAACGGTACATTTCATTACAAATTTATCTATAATGGTAAAAAATATTTCCCTAAAGATTTAAATTACAGAGTCGCATTAGTAGATTTCAATCAAGATGGAAAAAAAGACATTTTCACTTATGGAATTGGAGGCATTAAAGTTTATCGAAATGAAGGCAATCAAACGGACGGGATTCAATGGTCGCTATTCAAATCATTATTATATTCAAATTATACAGGAAACCTTACAAATTTATATGTGAGTTCAGGTGATATCCCAGCAATTGTTGACGTTGATTTTGATGGAGATATAGATGTTTTGACTTTTTCAATTGGAGGTCAACACGTAGAATACCACCAAAATCAAAGTATAGAGAAATACAACATACCAGATTCATTAGATTTTGAATTAAAAAATGAATGCTGGGGTAAATTTATTGAAGATGCCTTTTCAAATAGTATCCTATTAAATGATCAAAATTATCCATGTATCAATAGTAATATTAATACTCCTTTAAAATCATACTCCGTTCTTGACAAAAGCCTGGAAAAACATTCAGGATCAACAATCTTAGCTTTAGACATTGATCATTCTGGAGTTTTAGATCTGATTATTGGCGATGTTTCGAATACGAATTTAAATCTATTAATAAATAACGGTTCGACACCTAATTCAAATTCTGCTATTTCTATATTACAAACACAATTTCCAATAAATTCAACACCTGTTAATATTCAAGAATTTCCCGCTGCCTTTCTAGAAGATGTAGATTTTGATTCAAAAAAAGATTTAATAATAAGTGGAAATGCTAGAAATTCATCCAACAATATAAAAAGTGTTTGGATGTATAAAAACAATGGAACCAATCAAAATCCAATATTCGATTATCAAGTAGATAATTTTCTTCAAGGCGAAATGATTGATAAAGGCTCAGGGAGTATCCCAATCTTTTGGGATTTTGATCAAGATGGTTTAGAAGATTTATTTATTTCAAATTTTTATCGTTACAAACCAGTTGCCCAAAAAGAAAGTGCAATTGCTTATTATAAAAACACAGGTACTTCAACTTCACCTCATTTCACCTTCATAGATGATGATTTTTTAAATTTATCTCAGGCAAATTATAATTTAAGATTCACTCCTACTTTCGGAGATTTAGATGATGATGGGGACAAAGATTTATTGCTTGGCCTCGAAAATGGAACATTAACATATTACGAAAACTTGAACAGTCCTTCACTTCAATTCGCTACCCCAATTCAAAATTATACAGATTTTTCAGGAACAACTATTAATGCTGGCTCTTACAACTACCCCCAATTATTCGACTTAAACAAAGATGGTAAACTCGATTTGATAATCGGTAAAATCTCAGGAGAAATAGCTTATTACCAAAATATTGGAACAAAAAGCAACCCCTCTTTTCAATTAATGAATTCAAAACTAGGAATGATTGATGTTGACCCCAATAGTTCGCATGATTTCCCTACACCTCATTTTTTTAATTTTAATGATACTACCTATTTATTTACTGGAGCAATCAGTGGTCAGTTGCAATTTTATGATAGCATCGAAAATAACCTTCAAACGAATCAATCATTTCATTTAAAATCAATTAACTTCCTTCAGATTCCAATTGAAGCTTACAGTTCATTTTTTGTGAATGACATTAATAACAATGGTCAACTAGACTTATTTGTCGGTCAAGATTTAGGTGGTTTATATCATTTAGAAGTCGATCCAAATAGCTCAGCTTCAATTATTGAGAAAAATATTGAATTCAAATTTGTTATTTATCCTAATCCGAATTCAGGCTCATTTACAATCCAACATACTTTCTCAGAGGACATAACTATAAAAATATATGATGTCTTAGGTAATGAATTATCAAAAATAACAACAGATAAAAAAGAAATTGAATTTGAACTCAATCAACTAAAACAAGGATATTACTTTGTCCAACTTTTCGACTCAAACAATACTTCCATCGGAATAAAGAAAATAATTGTTACGAATTAACAAATTTCAAAAACTAAAATTTCATTATTTTCTCTAAAACACTCGGATATTCTTGGTAAGTTTTTAGAGGCTCATTTTCAAAAATCCCATACATTGTCGAACCACTTCCTGACATAGAAGCGTAAACAGCACCTTCAGAATATAGATTTTCTTTAATTTTAGCTAATTCAGGATAAATTTTAAAAACAGTCGTCTCAAAATCATTTTTCAATTCACTTTTCCAAGTTTGAATTGGCTGATGAATTATTTCTTCAATACTCTTTTCATTCTTTGAAAATTCAATTGCAGAAAATGCTTCTTTCGTACTTACATGAATGCCAACATTGATCAATTTCAAATAATATCCTTTTAAACTGAAATCAACCGTTGATAAAACCTCTCCTCTTCCTTTAGCAATCTGAGGTTTATCTATAATAAAAAAGGGACAATCACTACCTAATTGAGCAGCATAATCCTGAAGTTTTTCATCTGGTAAATTTAATTCAAACGTACTATCCAATGCTCTTAAAACAAAAGCAGCATCCGCTGAACCTCCACCTAAACCAGCACCCATAGGTATGATTTTCTCTAAATGCATATAAACATTAGAAATAGAATGATTCTTTTGAATTAAGCGAAATGCTTTGACACATAAATTCGATTCTATATCACCTTCAACCTTAATACCAGATTGTATAAACTCAAAATTAGATGTAGGCAAAATTTCTAATACATCATGAAAAGGCAATTGAATCATCAAAGTTTCTAACTCATGATAGCCGTCATCTCTCTTAAACAGAACGTTTAAGCCTAAATTTATTTTAGCAGAAGGAAAATTTATCATGTTACAAAGGTAAAAGAAGTAAACTATTTTCGTATCTTTCGGGCTTCAAATTGAATAAAATGGCAACATATTTAGACTTCGAGGAACCGATTAAGGCATTAGAAGAGCAAATCGATCAAACAAAAGAGATTGGTATTAGCACGAATATCGACATGACTGACAAGGTGAAAGAACTTGAAAACAAGTTAGCTGAAACGACAAAAAGCATTTTCGCGAATTTAACTCCATGGCAGCGAGTTCAAATGTCAAGACATCCAGATAGACCATACACATTAGCTTACATCGATGCAATTTCAAATGGAACTTTCCAAGAATTACATGGAGACAGAAGCGTGAAAGACGATAAAGCAATGGTTGGTGGTTTCGGTTTGTTAGATGGTAAAACAGTAATGTTTATCGGACAACAAAAAGGAATCAACACTAAAATGCGTCAATACCGTAACTTCGGTATGCCTAACCCAGAAGGTTACAGAAAAGCATTACGCTTAATGAAATTGGCTGAGAAATTTAACAAACCAATCGTTACTTTAATTGATACTCCGGGAGCATTTCCAGGTTTAGAAGCCGAAGAAAGAGGTCAGGGTGAAGCTATTGCTCGTAACATTTATGAAATGATGCGTTTGAAAGTTCCTGTAATCTGTATTATTATTGGTGAAGGTGCTTCTGGTGGCGCATTAGGAATTGGTGTTGGAGACAAAGTGGTTATGTTAGAAAACACTTGGTATTCAGTAATTTCTCCAGAATCTTGTTCTTCAATCTTATGGAGATCTTGGGATTACAAAGAGAAAGCAGCAGAAGCATTAAAATTAACTTCAACAGATATGAAACAATTGAAGTTGGTAGATGATGTGATCAAGGAGCCTGCAAGTGGAGCACATAGAGAACAACAAGAAATGTTCTTAACTGTGAAAAATTCAATTCAAGAATATTTAAAAGAATTAGAAACAATAGCGCCAGAAAAACGTATCAATGATCGTATTGAGAAATTTTGCACAATGGGTGTTTGGCAATAATTTATATTCAATAAAAAACATACTTAAAGGATCAGATTTTCTGGTCCTTTTTTATTTTAAAAACACTTTCAGAAACCACAGTCAACTCATTAACTATAAAGACTTTAAAAACAAAAGATAAGATAAGGCAAAAAATATTCACACATAGTTATAAAAACACTATGTAATTGGTGGAATAAAAACTATCTTTGCGATTTTCAATTTAACTTTATTGAAAACAACGTTTAAAGAAATATAACATACAATTTTTATGCCAAAAATTAGTCTATTACTATTTGTATTTTTTACCTCTAGTCTATTTTACGCTCAAACAACAAAGTTTGTTCGAGGACGTCTTGTTGATCAAAAAACAGAACGAGCTGTAGAAGAAGTAGATATCACATTACAAAATGTAGAAACAAAAAAATCTTATACCGTTGAATCAACAGATGATGGGAATTTCGAATTCAAAAACATTCCTTTTGGAACGTATAATTTGAAAATGACCGATAAAGATTATCAAAATAAAATCTTAAATACATTTACATTAACAGAGGAACATCACGATAATTACACATTCAATGTAAATGAACCATTTACTGTTTCATTGAAAGTAACATGGATGTTTAATTGGGGAGATTATAAAGGAAAGGAACATTATTGGTCTCATTTAGCGGCTAAAATCCTTTTAACTCTTTATGGAATTTGTCTTTTCATGATTTTCTTTTATAGTGTATTGCAACTTTCACTTTCTATAGCTTATGCAAGAAACAGAAAGAAAAAAGCATTAGAAATTAAACCTACTTTCAATCCAGAAAACACTCCAAAAGTTACAATTCAATTACCAATGTACAATGAAATGTATGTTGCAGAACGAATTATTCAACAAATTTCTGAGTTTGAATATCCTTTAGATAAATTCCAGATTCAGGTTTTAGATGATTCAACTGATGAAACGAAAGACTTAATTGCTGCTAAAGTTGCAGAAGTTGCAGCTAGAGGAATTAATATTCAACACGTTCATAGAGTTGACAGAACAGGTTATAAAGCAGGAGCACTAGACGCTGCAATGGATAAAGTAGAAGGTGAATTCATTGGGATTTTCGATTCTGATTTCATGCCTGAAAAAGACTTCCTTCAAAAAACAATGCCTTATTTCCAAGATCCAACAATTGGAGTTGTTCAAACTCGTTGGGGACATATCAATAAAGATTATTCAATCCTAACAGAGCTTCAAGCTTTTGGATTAAACGGTCACTTTGCAATTGAACAAGGAGGTAGAACAGCTTCTGGTCACTTCATCAACTTCAACGGAACTGGTGGTATTTGGAGAAAACAATGTATTGCAGATGCAGGTGGTTGGGAACACGATACTTTGACTGAAGATTTAGATTTAAGTTATAGAGCACAAATATTTGGATGGAAATTTAAATACTGTGAAGATGTTATTGCTCCAGCTGAATTACCAATTACAATGTCAGCTTTAAAAAACCAACAACATCGTTGGATGAAAGGTGGCGCAGAATGTTTCATCAAAATGTGGAAACGTTTGTTGACTGCTAAAAATGTGAAATTCATGGATAGAGTTCATGGTTTATCTCATTTATTTAACTCTTCATTATTTATGTTCATTTTAACATTATCAATGTTGAGTTTACCGATCTTACATATTAAAGATAGTTTCTCTGATTTAAATTATTTTATCCAATTTGGTTCTATTTTTATCTCTAGTACTATTTTCTTAATGTATTTCTATTGGCTTTCATACAGAGATAAATCTGGCAAAACATTTAGCGATTTAATTCGCTTTATTGGACGCTTCTTTCAATTCTTAATCATCTCTATGGGATTATCTTTAAGTAACACTGTAGCAGTAATTGAAGGTTATTTAGGAATCAAAAGTTCATTTGTTCGTACACCTAAATTCAACGTATTGAAAAAAGGAGAGTCTACAAAAAACAAATACGACAAGAAAAGCCTTTCTATCATCAATATTGGTGAAGGTTTATTAATGTGTGTATTTGGATTCACAGCTATTAATAGAGCAATCTATGGCGATTTAGGAATGGTTCCTTTTCACTTAATGTTAGCTGTTGGTTATGGTGCTGTATTTTTCTATACAATTGCTGAAATAAGAGAATCTAATAAATAAGATTACAATCATTATAAGAACTAAAAAGGAGAATAATTTCTCCTTTTTTTGTTTATAGTAAATGAGTTAATGAACTCTTTGTTTTAAATAAATCCCTGCTCTTTCTAAAGAGTTTTCTTTAATATCTTCCCAGAAAAAGTTTACATCTCCAATATGATAATTCCGCATCATAAACGATAGATAACGGTATGGAAAGTGAGGTTTTGTAACCCAAATTGCACCATCAATCAAATGGGTATTAAAACTTTTCACATACAATTGATCATTTGAAAATAAGAATCCTTTATGTGATTCTCTTTTTGAATTTGGCGTTAAATCCCAAGTAATCGGATTGATACACGCTTTACCTTTATGCCATTTATAAGAAATCTTATCTATTTTTCTTTTATATGTATTCCATGAAACAAATCCACCAATTTGATTAGGACTAGTCATAAATGGAATCGTTTTAAATTCATTTACAGCAAATCCAATACCCGGAATATAAGCAGCAACTAATTGTTTTTGAAGTTCTTTTCCATCAAAAAAATCTCTTAATAACATTGACAAATGAGTAGAACCTTGACTATGACCAGCCAAAATAATACCTTTTCCTTTATTGAAATTTTTCAAATAATATTCAAATGATTTTTTAACATCTTCATAAGCAAACAATAATGCTTCTCGACCTCCATCTTCTAATTTAAAATAAGAGCGTAAATGCGCTTGTCTATAATATGGAACATACATATTTCCAGAAGCACTCCAAGCAGAAGCTTGATATTTTATCGCTGAAAACACTTTTTTTTGCTGCTCTTTATCATCAATTTCAACATTCCATCTTTTATCTTTATTTCTTGTATTTAGCGTTGGATAAACATAGAAAACATCAATTGAATCATTCACGGAATTAGTAAAGTATTCCGTTCGTTGAAAATGTTTTTGAGGAAGAACCGCCCAATTATTCGTATCTGAATAATCAACATCTTGAGCAAACCCAAGAAACTCAAAACATATACTCAATAATACTACTATCAAACTTTTCATTTAAAACTATTTCCTTTAATTACAATTTTATAAGCTAAATCTGTTGTAATTGAACAATCCATTTTTGGAACATAGATTTTCAACACACCTTTATTTGACGTTTTCACTTCTTGAATAGCATAACGTTCATTTGTTAATGTATTAAAATATTCAATGACATAAACCGTTTTCTTTTTCAAAAAATTCACTTTAAAAAAACAAGATTCCACCTCAACATCTTGAACAGCATCAACTTTATCATCATCAGAAGGAAGAAATAAATATTTTTTAGCATAAGGAGAAATTCCTTTATACATGTTTTCTACACATGGTAAATCATTGATCAAATTAGCCCAATGAAAAGATCGGTTACTTAACCATCCAAATGCCTGCTCTCCTTTTTCATTAACTTGTGTGTAAGCTTCAATTAAATCACTTTTAGTATACCTTCTTTTACTAGAAGCATTGATTTCTTTTTCTAAATAAGGCCATCGCTGAGCAATAATATAATCACTTTTAAATTCTCGAACTTTTGAATAGTTTACATTTTCAAAATCAATACCTTCAAAGAATAATTTAATTCCAGGATAATACAATTTCCAATCTTCCACTCGTTTTTCTTGAGAATAATTCCACCAATCTAAACCGGCCACTCCACAACCTGCGACTGCTGTAAACCATAAATCCTGTTTCATCATAAAACCTAGACAATTATTATAATCAACTGTTGGATCAGTTGAATCTTTTAATGGCCAATCTTTCGGAACAGCATTCATTTGACCAAACTCATCGTAAATAAATAACTTCTTTTGGAATTCAGGATACGAAATCGAACCATTCTGAAAACCTATATTAAAATTATTAACTGATTTATACCTGATGGACAAATTCCTATTTCTAATCTTACCAGTTGGAGGTTGAACTTCATAGACATAATCATGCAAACCAATAAAATCAATTTCTGGAATATTTAATAGTTCTGGGTCATCTAAAGTTGAAGAATAATCTTTACCAGTAGCTACAGCAACACTTAATAGATGAGCATCTTTTAAATCACCATCAATGTATTTAATCATTTCATGTGTCCATTCCCTAGCAGCTACTCTATTTTGGACATGAGAAAGTATTGAATCCCCCTTTTTTACATCTCGATAATCAGCTGTATTATCAATTTCACTCATCACTTGCCATGCAGCCAACGAACAAGAATACCCCCATCTTGAGATCATGTATCGAAAATAATTTTTATTGTGATCTTTTGCGATTTCATTCGAGTAAAAATCAATCACTTTCGAAATACCAATTGCAGGTTCATGTTCAATATTAGAAGGACTTTCATCATTGTCATTATAACAATTATCTTCCCATCTTAAACCTCCGTTTCTATCTTTATGATTTTCTAATTGCGTATGCAATCGTAAACAAAAAATATAATGTAAATCTAAATCCCCACAAAGTTCATCTATTCGATCAAATTCCCAAGCTTGACCTAATTTAGGTGAATAATTCCCCAAAGCCTCCCACTCTAGCTCCATAAACCAAGGACTTGCAACAAAACGTGTAAAAGTGCCACCAGCAGAATGCATTGAATTTAATGCCTTATAAAAAGATTTATATTCACTCGGACGTGTCGCTTGATCCAATTGACCTTGATTCGCTTCAGCCCATGGAACAACCTGACCAACCCCCATAAAACTTTCCTTAGAAGCAGAAAATCTTAAATGTTTGTTGTCGCTAGCTTTTTCAATATAACCAGTTGAATTTGAAGGAATCACGTTAAAACTGAAAGAAGAAAATAGCGTATCCATAAACATGGAAGATATTTTAACAACCACCTCATATTGACCTACTTCAGCCAATGAAAATCGGGCTCTAAAATCATAAGAGGTTGTATCTTTTTTCCAAACATTATAAACAGTGTCGACCAGAAATTCTTCGTAATAAAAAGCATCTACTGATTTTTTCAATATAGAATCTTTAAATATTTCTACTGTAATATCTATATCGTGTCGATTATAAGGATTGATCCGATCAGAATCAGCACCTATACCTTGAAAAAAATTAATTATTTTTCGATTATAATTTAATGGTAAAGAAAAACCAACTTCTGCTTTCTGAAATTGACCAACAACTTGCATTTCATTTTGAGGATAGAACCAAGCAGTTTTCAATCCTCCATTTGCTTTTGTTAAATTATCAAGTTGAATTAACGTTGGAATTGGTGCAACATATTGAGCAATTGTAATATATGAAAGAAAGAATAAAGTAATGGATAGAAGAATTTTCATATAATTATTTTTTTCTTTTAGGAACAGGATCATCTCCAAATTTTCCCCAAGGATGACAACTTCCTATTCTTTTTAAACCTAAATAAGTTCCCTTTATTGGCCCCCATTCATCTAACGCTTCTATCATATAATTTGAGCAAGTCGGATTATAACGACAATTTGCTGGAAATATAGGACTTATAATCCATTGATAGATTTTTACAATTATGAATATTGGAAAAGTAATTATTCGTTTAAAGACCTTCATATTCAAATTTACAATTTTTAAAACTTCACACACTAAAAAAGTGATTTTATTTAAATCAACATTTAGACGTGTATAAATCCTTGCAAAATATAGGATTTAACCTTTATTTTCCCTATATTTGGGTAAACGACAAAATAAATCCATTATGTATAAATTACTTTTGTTATCATTTATGATGCCTTTCATTCTATTTTCTCAAACTGAAAACAATTGGGATCATGAAAAAATTGAAGTGATTCACGTTAATGGAAGTCATGTCATCATGGATGCAGAAAGAATTTATGCTGATAAATGGGCAGAGCTACCTCAACCTCAATTTTGGAGACAAATTATGAAATTAGCTCCTGATTCATGTCTTGTCAACGTTGCTTCTACTAGAATTGTTTTAGCAAAAATGTCAAACAAAGACTGGAATTCTCAAACAGAAGTTCGAAAAGAAATTGTTCGAGACAGTTTAAGAGCAGCTTTTAATTTAGATTCTACAGAACGTATTTTTGTCACTACTGGGAAAAATGATTTTTATCGTTTTAATGATGTTTACCCAACAATATCAAAAGGAGTTGAAGTATTCGAGCAGCAAGGCGTTGATCCTTGGTATGCACAAGCAATTTTATTAATCGAGAGTCCAGGTCAGTTAAAAAAATCAAGTGTTGGAGCATATGGAGCATTCCAATTAATGCCCGGAGTAGCTAGAGCGATGGGATTGACTGTCAACAATTCAATAGATGAACGTAAAGATTTTGAAAAATCAGCAATGGGTTCTGCCAGATTAATAAAGAGAGTTTGCATTCCTGAAGCTAAAAAAATACTTGTGAGCCATAACATTCAATTTAATGAAAATGATTTATGGTTTAGGTTATTTGTACTTCATGTCTATCATGCAGGAGCAATCAATGTAAGAGCTGTCGTAAACAAGATAAACCCTACAGCTGGAAGCCAAGATTTAATCAAAGCTATGTGGCAAACATCAGCTGCAAGTTTCGGAAATAACTCACAGAATTACACACAACTAGCTTTAGCATCTCAAATAATATTAAATGAGTTGGTTTACCAAAGTGGAGCTTCTATTTTTGATTGCCTTACAAGTAATTCATCAACAACAAAAGCACTTTTAGAAAATTAATTTCCTTTTTTGAATTTTAGTGAAATTGAATTCACACAGTGTCTTGTATTTTTTGAAGTGAATCGTTCTCCTTCAAAAACATGACCTAAATGACCATTACAGTTAGCGCAAACAACCTCAACCCTTCTTCCATCAGCATCTAAAACTCTTCTCACAGAACCTTTAATTTCATCATCAAATGAAGGCCATCCACAACCTGAATCAAACTTATCAGATGTTAAATACAATGGATTTTCACATTGACGACAAACGAATGTTCCTGATTCTTTAACAGAATTATATTCTCCAGTAAAAGGCATCTCTGTTCCTTTTCTTAAAATTACTCTTTGTTCTTCTTCCGTTAATTTATTCCAGTTTTCCTTTTCTAACATATATATTCAGATAAAAAAAAGGTATTGAAAATTCAATACCTTTTAAGAATTAATTGATTTTAATTACATATTCAATCCTGCTATTGAAGATTCTAATTCTTTCAATAAAAACTGAACAGATTGTTTTAAAATATTTCCTTTTCCATCTTTTGCCTTGATAACAATTCTACCCGTTTCATTATCACTTTCGAATGAAATGTATTTAACGATGTTAATTATTTTAGCAGCTCCTTCAAGCTCAAATGAATTTACATCCATTCCTTCTAAATTAATAAAACCAGTCACACCTTTTTTACCAAAAGATTCACACCCTTGAGGAACAGATAACACACCAACTCCAGCAAATTCAGGGTTCGTAGCCCCCATAATTCCTTTGTTTGAAATATCTACTTTCATTGTTCCTTTTGTTAAGAAGGCAGAAGCCAAATCAGCTAATGATTTACCTTTTGATCCAAAACCTACGTAATAATTAAAATCAGGAACCATAGATAAATCTCTTTTCGGCTCTCCAATTAATACAAACCCAAGTTCTCCACTTAACAATGACGATAATGCATTATCTCCTCCCATCATCAAAGCCATTTGAGCTGGACCACCTAATGATTCCCCTAAAGACTTAATTATCCCTGGTGAAAACTCTTCCATTAAAGCTTGTAATTTCACCATATCAATATTGATCGCAAATCCCATTTTTGGAGTTCCATGACCTAATTTCTTTAATATCGAGCCATTCGCATCAGATTTTAAAAACATTTTATTTTTCAATTCTTCTGACATGTAATTTTTAGATTCAATTACAACTGCACCTTCTTCAAATTTAAATACTGATTCAGAATAGCAATCTTTTACCAATGCTTGAAGTTTTTCTTGCTTTTCTTTTGCTAAACCAGCAATTGCAGGGTTTTCAGCATTCATTGCAGATTCAATCTTAAAACCAAAAACGATATCGCCTTCTTTATTTAAGATATCATTCACTTTTCCTTCTGAAATATCACCATTTGCTTTTTCGAATGCTTCCTCAATAGCTTTCTTAGGATCTTTTAAATCTGGTTGAACTAATAATATTGCTAAATTTTCTTCAATTCCAACCGTCACATCACCATCTTGAAAATAACTTAAATCACCAGATTTTTGAATATCTTGACCCATTTTAGTCAACTCAGCTAGTGTTGAATCTTGATTGTTCACATCAATAAACGCATAAATATTTGGCTTTTCTTCTCCAGTATACGAACTTATTTCGATTGCGAAAAAAATTGGTGTTTTAATATCTAATCCTTTTTCAATTGTTTTAATTTGATCTTCAATTAATGCACCAAATTTTGGAACGTTTTTATAATCAGCTTTATCTAAAACAGTTTTGACATCTGCTTTTCCAAAAAGTAAAACTTTGTTATTTCCATTTAAGAATGCAGAAACATATTCTGAAGTTTGTCGATCACCAGAAGATCCACAAGAAAATAAAAATGCTACAAGAGCTGTAAATACAATAATTTTTTTCATCTCAACTTAAGTTAGAACTAAATAATATTCATCGTTATTTAGAACCACAAAAATAATGAAATATTGTATTAAAATTCATTTTTTTATTATGCTAAATTTCAATGTTTAACAAAGCAAAGCATACTGAATTTAATTGAAATTTATTTAAACTATTGTGCTTTTTAGAATAAACTTTATATTTATCCTATGCATCATGTGGAACCATTTTATGATTGGCGCAATTATTACATTGCATCAGAAGATTCAAATTCTCCCTTCTTTGAGAATCAATACAGTGAATTCAATTTTGAAAACACTGTATACAACTTTTATATACATCCACAATGGGATTCAATAGGTTCTCCAACGTTATTTATGAAAGCATTATATGTCGATTACGATGAAGGATATGCAATACTAGAATTTATAGGCGAATGGAATGATGCGATAGAAAATGATGTCATGACTTTAAAAAGAAACATCATTGAACCTATGATTGAATCTGGAATTAATAAATTTATCATAATTGGTGAAAACGTATTAAACTTTCACTATTCAGATGATTGTTATTATGAAGAATGGTTTGACGATGTAGAAGAAGGCTGGATTGCTTTAATTAATTTTCACGACCATGTTTTGAGAGAATTTCAATCTATCAACATTGACAATTATTTTATTTGTGGCGGAGAATTAGAAGAAATTGAATGGAGAACATATTCCCCCTTTCAATTCTATAAAAAAGTAAATGGTTTGGTTGAAAAAAGATTAAATTAAAAAAAAAGGCTATTCAAATCAATGAATAGCCAATCAAAACAGAGTTTAATAATTATTTCTGAATCATAATTTTTTGTTCCATTGGATTATTTCCAACAAACATATTTACAACATAGATTCCACTTTTTAAATCTTCTGGTAAAGCTATTACTTCATGATTATCTCCAATTTGAGCGTCACCCATTTTATACGTAAAAACTGATTTACCCGATAAATCAACTAAGTTAAAAAACATTTTCCCAGAAACTAAAGAACTGAAATCCATAACTACCGCATTCTTATCTGAAGAATATCCAGCTGAGAAATTTTGAGTATTTCCAGTAACTTTCACTACACCAGCATTTGCAGCAGGTGCAATAACATGTTGAGACAAGTAAACAACATCTCCAGATTCAATTCCATTATTATTAGAAACCATAGTACAAACATAAAATGTTACATCCCCTACATTTGTTGATGGCGCAGTCCAATTCCAAATCCATGCCTGGTTTGTACTTGTATTACTTGTACTTGTATGGTGTTGTCTATTATTTGAAATCGCTGTTCCTCCACCAGTTACAATTGCTGTTGTTCCTGCAATTACATTATTTCCATACATAGCAACTGCCTCAAATCCTTTTTTAGAAGGATTTGGATTCATTGTTAATGCTACATTATAAGTAGTTCCAGGTAAATAAGTTGTTACAGGTGTTGCACCAGAAGTTAATGTTAATGTATTTTTAGTTGTTCCTGACTGAGTTGTTCCTCCATGGCAATTAGTGCAATTACCATCAGTTGGAGCTCCAGATACATTACCCATACTGTTTCCGTGTGGATAGATATGTTGTTTTTTTAAATATTTTTCTACGCTTTCATTACCTGTTTTTTGGAAAGAAAGCACTCCAACTGCTATAACTAAAGCAGATACAATCATGTAATTTTTTTTCATAGTTTATTTTATATAAGTTTAATAAATTCTTTTCTTAGTCAATATTATTATTTAATAAAAATTGGCTTAACAGCAAACCAAATCAATGCTGGAAAGAAATGTAAGGTTATTGCCAAAAATGGGAAATACATTGTGATTTCTTCATTAAAATCTAGAGGAAACTTATATCCAATAGGGCCTAGAATACTAGCAAAAGTTAAAATAGTAAATAAGAAATTAAATATAATCTCACCATATTTTGGTGTAACTTTTATTAAACCCCAAAATCCAATAGAAGCTAATACACATCCAAACATACATGCCCCAATTAAACTTCCAGCATTCACAACTGGTGAAAAATCTACAAATGTTATTTCTTTATAAACACCCGTAAATATAATAGATGCTACTCCTGATAAAATACCAGCAGTAACACCTACAAATAATGATTTTTTAAACATAAATTTTATTTTTTAGTTACAGGAATATCAAATTCTATTTTCATTACATCTGGAACAGTTTCGCTTTTATGCCCTACCTTAAAATCAATTCTATTAACATTAAAAGTTCCAGAAAACTTTGCCTTATCCCCTGCATTAGTTACAACCACATTAACTTTTGTTGGTTTGCTTGTACCTTTAATTTTCAAATCTCCAAAAACAGTATAACCTTTTGCTGATTTCTCAATTTTACTTGATACATATTTAATTTGCGGAAATTTTTCAGCATCGAACCACTCTTCAATCTGTGCTTTTTTATTCATCATTCCATTACCAGTACTTATAGAAGACACGTCAATCGATACATCAAATTTAGAACCAGCTAAATCTTTATCATCAAACTTGATTGTCCCTTTAAAATCTTTAAAAATACCAGTCGGATCTTTACTAATAAATTTGATTGAATGGTTATCTGAAATTTTCCATTCTTGAGAAGTAACTGACATATATGCTGAAGACATCAACAACAATCCAGCAACTAACGGATAAAATACTCTTTTCATTTTATTATTTGTTTGTTTTTAATTATTCAATTTTCCCTGTGAAATCCAACAGCTAAATTTTTGAACTGTTGTATCTGCTAATTTAGTCATGTTTTTAGGCATAGTTCCATTTGGACCCATTGATGCCAATATAGCTGAAGCATTATCTCGAATACTCGCATAGGCAGTTAAATCTGGAGGAGTTCCTCCGTTACCATGACATCCCGCACAATTATTAGTCATCATATCTGTGATTGTCGTAGAAAACTTTATTGTATCAGGACAATTTGGATCAGGAGCATTTGTTATAACAGGAACAGCTACCTTTTCTTTGGTACATGAAACAAGTATTATTCTAGATAACAACAATCCAACAATTAGAATTAAAGGAATATTTTTAAGTATTTTTTTCATTTTAAAATAGATTAATATTTGTTACTTATAATTTCTAACATTATTCCTTCATATATTTCCTGCCTATACAAAAACCAATCCTAAATTGACCTTTCAACCAATCTGTATCTGTATAGTTAATAAATTGAGTCTCACCAATTCCTGCTGAATTTGTAAAGAAAACTTTGAAATTATGCCCAAAAGTCATCCAATCAACCGAAACTGAAAGAGAGTTTTTAAATCCAGTTCTTAAATTAAATTCATTGAAATTATTATAATACTCAACTGACAATGAAGTTTTTGTATTCACAAAATAGGTAATTGAGCTTCCTAAAGAAAACAATAAATTTTGATCGTCTGCCGCGACATAATTTCTCCAAGTCATAGTTGGCATTACTGCTAACGTTAATTTCTTTCCAAATTTTCTAGCAAAATTCAACTGAGCACTGTAAGCAAATCGATATAAATCATTTAATTTACCATTATTACTAAAGTAAGCAACATCAGTTGCTATTGTTGATCTTTTCATATAGGTATAAGTTGAAGTCCCAACGGCAGATAAAGATATTGGCATACCCTTTCTTTGTTGTCTTAAAATTCTATATTTCACAAAACCATCAAGTAAACTTTTGTTTGGAGCAATAGCGCCTCTACATCTTCCAAATCCAATCATAAAATTATCTGTCACACCATATTCAAAACCAATTCGAATATCTGTAGCATTATCTAAACCAAATAAAGTATGAATTCCTCCATCAGATCCAGCCGCATCACCAAATTTATGTTCTACTCTGAATTCTAACGTCCCTTTTCGTAATGTTTCAACAGAATGCCCATTTACAACTCTAGTTGATAAAAAAGTTTCTTCAATTTCATTTGATTCTTCTTCAACAAAAACCGGTTCATCATAAATAATTGAATCTGCTTCTTGAGAAAACAAGATGAATGAACCTAAAACAAATACTGGGAATAAAATCCTTTTTATCATATTAATATCACTAATTAATTGTAATTTAAATTATTAAACATCAAATCCGATTATGAATTGGATATAACACAAAGCTAAAAATATTTACCATGAAAACAATTTATAAAAAGTCATTTTTTTGTTAAATTTGATAAAAACAATTACGTTCGTTTTAATTATATTTTTAACTAAAACCATGACGTATTTTATTCATTTAAGGTTGGAAAAGGCCATACACCTTTCAACATGTTATCAATTATGAAGAAAAGCGATATTCGAAAACTATACAAAGAAAAAAGAAATCAATTATCTAAGAATGAAATTGATAGTATTGAATATTCAATTATTGATAAAATCAAAACATTGAATATCACTTCAAAAAAAATAAGTCTTTTTTTAGCGATCGAAAGTCAAAAAGAAATAAATACATTTAAAATTCTGAAAGAATTAGAAGGTTCTAATCAAATTTACGCATCGAAATCAGATTTTTCGACTTTTGAAATGACACATTTTCAAATTACATCAAATTCTAACCTGGCGATAAACAACTATGGAATCCCAGAACCCACAGAAGGCAATCAACTAATTGAATCTGAATTTGACATTGTATTCACACCACTTTTAGCATTTGACATACAAGGTAATAGAGTTGGTTACGGGAAAGGATTTTACGACCGTTTTTTAAGTAAATGCAACTCAAATTGTCAATTTATAGGACTATCCCTATTTGACGAATTTACTGAAATTGAAGATGTTAATAATGAAGACATTAAATTAAATGCTTGTATCACCCCTTCTAAAATAATTTATTTTGAATAGAAACCATCACCAAGGCAAGTATCACTTAGCAGCCATTTTTTTGATTCCTGGATTATTGGTTTCGTTCTTCTTATCCAAAAGCTGGATACCATTTATCATTTTTAGTTTAGGTTCTCTAACTATTCTTTTTTTCCTTTTTAGAAAGAAATCTAAATAACTATTTTCACCTTTTTATAACTTTAATACAATCCCTTCGTAGACAGAGTCATGCTTAGGCTACTTTTTCTGGGGATATGGGTCTTATCGACTTCAATTGTTGTGGTATATGAAACACGACCTGTATTCGGCGTGAAAATTGGCTATCAATCTACAGGTCAACTCACTATGTATATGGTTTACTTAGATAATGGGGTTTCTCAAAATGCAAAAAAAATGTTGACTGAAAATGAATTTATTCACATAGCATCCGGTAAATGGCCAAGCATGTACAACCCTAAAAGAATCAACTATTTTGAAATAAACAATCTTTCTTGCGGTGTAATTAAGGATTCTATAACATTGAAGGATTATAGCTACTGTGTTCCGTTGGACTCTCTTTGGAAAATCCGATTTCAAAAACATCCCTTTGATATATCTCAAGGAAGTGGCTGGAGTCAAAAACAATTTAAACCATCTCCTAAGCAAGAAATCTATTTGCATGAAACATATGGTATTCGTCAAATTGATGGAGATTATTTTGTTGATGAACATTTTTGGAAATTATTAAAAGATGTTCAAGATCATGATTGGATTTATAACTATAAATCAATTGAATAATTATTCTAAATAAACACACCTATTGATGAACAAAAAAATTGAAATAGTTTTAAAATTTTAATTGTTTATCATTTTTTACCTAAATCACTTTTTCTTTTTAAAGATTCATTTATCTTTACATTAAACAAAAACACATTCATTATGTTTAACAACAACGAATTTAAAAAATACGCTACTAAGCACATGGGTATTAGTAGTATGCATTTAGAGCACTATATTGATTCATCAATTACTCCATATATTATTGAAGAACGCCAAATGAACATGACTCAAATGGATGTTTTCTCTCGTTTAATGATGGATAGAATTATCTTTTTAGGTACAGGAATTAATGATCAAGTAGCTAATATTGTTAATGCTCAATTATTATTTTTAGAGTCTGCTGATTCTAAAAAAGATATTCAAATTTACTTAAACTCTCCTGGCGGTTCTGTTTACGCTGGTTTAGGGATTTACGATACTATGCAATACATCAAACCAGATGTTGCTACAATATGTACAGGTATGGCTGCTTCTATGGGAGCTGTATTAATGTGTGCAGGTGCTGAAGGTAAAAGAACAGCTTTAAAACATTCAAGAGTAATGATTCACCAACCATTAGGTGGAGCTCAAGGTCAAGCATCTGATATCGAAATCACTGCTAGAGAAATTCAAAAATTGAAAAAGGAATTGTACGAAATTATTGCATTCCATTCAAAACAAGATTTCGATAAAGTTTGGGCTGATTCTGATAGAGATTATTGGATGACTGCTGATGAAGCAAAAGAATACGGAATGGTTGACGAAGTATTAGCTCGTAGCCACAGATAAGAATAAATAACATTTATTAATCAAAGGTCATTTGTCTCAAATGACCTTTTGTCAATTAAAAAAATGGCGAAAAAAGAAGCAGGTTGCTCATTTTGTGGAAGATCAAGAAGTGAAGTTGGTTTGTTAGTTGCTGGTGTTACAGGTCATATTTGTGACAGCTGTATTACACAAGCAAACTCTATCATTCAAGAGGAAGAAGTGATTCAAAAAAAATCAAAAAAACCTACTGTGAATGTATTGAAACCAATCGATATCAAAACAAAATTAGATGAATATGTAATCGGACAAGATGATGCGAAAAAAGTATTATCTGTTGCCGTTTACAATCATTACAAAAGATTAAACCAACCTGAAATCAAGGATGAAGTTGAGATTGAAAAATCAAACGTTATCTTAGTTGGTCGAACAGGAACTGGTAAAACATTATTAGCAAAAACAATTGCAAAAATGTTAAATGTTCCCTTCTGTATTGCAGATGCAACTGTTTTAACAGAAGCAGGTTATGTAGGAGAAGACGTTGAAAGTATATTGTCAAGATTACTACAAGCTTCAGATTACAATGTAGAAGCAGCTCAAAATGGAATTGTATTCATAGATGAAATTGATAAAATCGCTCGTAAAAGTGATAACCCTTCAATTACAAGAGATGTTTCAGGAGAAGGTGTTCAACAAGCGCTTTTAAAATTATTAGAAGGAGCTACCGTAAATGTTCCACCACAAGGAGGAAGAAAGCATCCTGAACAGAAAATGATTCAGATTGATACTCGTAATATACTTTTCATTTGTGGAGGTGCGTTTGACGGTATTGAAAAACATATTGCTCGTCGTGTAAACAAAAAAACAATTGGTTTTACAAATAAAGAAGAAGAGCGAATTGAAGGTGATAGTTTCTTAAAATATATCAATCCGACAGATATTAAAACATTTGGATTAATTCCAGAGTTAATTGGTCGTTTTCCCGTTTTAACATATTTAGAACCTTTAGATGCGAAAAGCTTAAAACGAATATTAACTGAACCTAAGAATGCATTGGTAAAACAGTATGTTCGTTTATTTGATATCGATGGAATTAAATTGGTTTTTGATGGTGAGGTACTAGACTTCATGGTTGAAAAAGCAATTGAATTTCAATTAGGTGCAAGAGGTTTACGTTCTATCTGCGAAGCAATTCTTACTGATGCGATGTATGAATTACCATCAAAAGATGATTCTGATTTCAGAGTAACAAAAGAATATGCAGAAGCACAGTTTTCAAAATCAAAAGTAGCTAAGTTAAAAATGGCTTAGTGTTAGATATTTAAATTAAAAAAGCTGGTTTTGAAAATTCAAAACCAGCTTTTTTATGTAGTAAATTTCTATTTTATTCAACCTCTATTAAAGAAGCAACAGATTTTGCTTTTTCAACCAAATCAGAAACTTCTTCATTTCCAAATGCTAAAGCAACAGCCATTCTTCTATACGGCCTTGTAGTTGGTTTTCCAAAAAGTTTGAAATCAGTTTGTGGAATAATTGCAGCTTTATCTAACCCTCTGAAAATAGGAGTACTTTCACCTTCATTCATAGCTAAAACAACTGCACTAGCTCCATTTCTTTCTAATACTATTTCATTAACTGGAATCCCTAAAATTGCACGAGCATGTAATTCAAATTCAGATAAATTTTGAGTATTACCCAAAGTTACCATTCCAGTATCATGAGGTCTTGGTGATAATTCTGAAAAATAAGCTCCTTCTTTTGTAATAAAGAATTCAACACCCCATATTCCAGCTCCTCCTAATGCTTTTGTAACATCAGCAGCCATTTTCTTAGCTTCTTCCAAATGCTCAGCTTTCATTGGCATCGGTTGCCAACTCTCTTGATAATCACCTCTTTCTTGTCTATGACCAATTGGAGGACAAAATAAGGTTTCACCATCTTTTTGAGTTAATGTCAACAATGTAATTTCGTAATCAAAATCAACAAATCCTTCAACAATCACTTCCAACAAATCACCTCTAGATCCTTCAATGGCGTATTTCCATGCCTTCTCAATATCTTCAGTAGATTTAATAACAGACTGACCTTTACCTGAACTTGACATTAATGGTTTCACCACACATGGCATCCCAACAGCTTCAACCCCATTTTGTAATTCTTCTAAGGTTGTTGCATATCTATAATTAGCAGTTCTAACACCTACTTCTTTCGCCGCTAAATCACGAATCGCTTTACGATTCATCGTGAAATTTGCTGCTTTTGCACTTGGTACGACTTGAATACCTTTTGATTCGTAATCGTAAAAACGTCCCGTTCTAATTGCCTCAATTTCAGGAACTATAATGTCTGGCTGATGTTTTGCAACAATTCGATCTAAAGCATCTCCATCTAACATATTAATTACTTCAAATTCATGTGCCACTTGCATTGCAGGAGCACCTTCATAACTATCAACAGCAATAATATATTGACCTAATCTTTGACAAGCAATTACGAATTCTTTTCCTAATTCACCTGAACCCAATAATAATATTTTTTTTCTCATACTTGTGAAATTTTAAATTTTGAATTTTGAATTTTAAATTTCGAATTCATACAATTCAAAATCTAAAATCTATCATCCAAAATTACTTTAAGTCTCTATTTTTCTTAATATTCTCGTAAGCTTCTTGGATTTTTTGAAACTTTTCTTTCGCTCCTTTTTGATATTCCTCCCCCATTGAAGCTACCTTATCTGGGTGGAATTTAATTGCCATTTGTCTATAAGCTTTTTTCACCTCATCATCTGTTGCCTCGGCTGTGATTCCTAAAACGGCATAATCAGAATTCACATCCCTGTAGAACATGTTTTTCACACTTTCAAATTCTATCGCAGGAACTCCCATCATCGATGCAATCTGATTCAACACATTAATTTCTGTATTTGAAACAGAACCATCTGCTTTTGCAATTCCAAATAGATAATGTATTAATTGCACACGAACTTCAGGTAATGTTCGCATTTTAATATCTAAACAAATTTGTTGCAAAGGAATTTCATCCGAATCAATAAAATGCTTTAACGTTTTTAAATGTGTTGACGCATAATTTGGTCCGAATTGATTATTTAAAAACAATTTAACATAATCTAACTCAGCTTTTAATACCTTCCCATCAGCTTTCATTATAGCTGCAGACAAAGCCATCAACATCGTAGGAATATCATTTTGAGATGATCTCTGTTGATAATATTGAAATAAATCATCCGTAGAAAAACTTCTACCTTCCTTTTGAGCTTGAGCTTTTGCTGCACCTATAACATTTTGATAATTATCAATAACGTTACCAATGATAAATCCTAAAATTGCTCCTAAAAAGTTTTTACCTAATAAGAAATAACCTCCAACTGCTAAAATCCACTTAAACAAAATATGCGCTTTAAATTAAAAAAAGGCGAAACCTAAATTCCGCCCTTTAAAAGTAATTATTTTTTTATACTAATTCGATACTTCTATCGATGAAATGACTTAATGCCTCTCCTTTCAACATACCTTGAGAAAGCAAAGCTAAATCTGTCAACTGTTTAATTTTAGAAGTTTTATCTTCCTCTTTATCAGCTGCTAAAACTTCAGATATTTTTGCATGATTCCCATTTACAACCATATTATATGTTTCAGGAAATGCACCAAAGAAACCTGCTCCACCTAATTTTTGTTGTTCCATCATACGACGAATAAACTCTGGTTGCGTAATAACAATTGGAGCATCATCTGAACTCATACTTTCAAATTGAACGATGAATTTTTCTTTATTTACAACTTGTTCAAAAAGTGGTTTTAATTTCTCTTCATCTTCTTTTGAAAGCTTCGATGGAATTTCTTCATCTTTTTGGATTAATTTATCCAATGTGTCAGCATCAACTCTTGCAAAAGTTATGTTATCAAAAGTTTGTTCCATTTTTGAAACAAAATGAGGAGTCAAAGGACCTTCTAAATGCAACACATCATATCCTCTATCTTTCGCCTTTTTAACAAATGAAAATTGCTCTTCTGGACTATTCGTGTATAAGAACACAATTTTACCATCTTTATTTGTTTGAAGTGCTTTGATTTTCTCTTGATATTCTTCAATTGTAAAATATTTACCTTCATCATTTTTTAATAAAGTAAATCCTTTCGCTTTCTCTGCGAATTTATCATCTGACAATGAACCATATTGAACAAATACTTGTAAATCATCCCATTTAGACTCAAAATCAGCTCTATCTTTCTTGAACATCTCAGCTAACTTATCAGCAACTTTTTTAGTAATGTGAGCAGAAATTTTCTTCACATTACCATCGCTTTGTAGGTATGAACGAGATACGTTTAATGGAATATCTGGAGAATCAATTACACCATGTAATAACGTCAAGAATTCAGGTACGATTTCAGCTACGCTGTCCGTGATAAAAACTTGATTTGAATATAGATTAATTTTATTTCTTTGAACCTCAACGTTTTCTTTAATTTTTGGAAAATATAATATCCCTGTTAAATTAAACGGATAATCTACATTTAAATGAATGTGAAATAAAGGGCTATCAAAACTTGTTGGATATAATTCTCTGTAAAATTTATCGTAATCATCAACTGATAAATCAACAGGAGCTTTCGTCCATGCTGGCTCAGGATTATTGATTTGATTAGGAACATCAACAGAAATACGTTTTACATTTCCTTTTTCATCTTTTTCACCTGATGGATCATCAATGTATTCCGTTTTGTTTCCGAAGAAAACTGGACTTGGTAAAAATTTACAGTATTTATTTAAAATTTCAGAAATTCTAGCTTTTTCTAAAAACTCAATTGAATCTTCAGCTATAAATAAAACGATGTCTGTCCCTCTATCTTCTTTCTCTATTTCAGTTATTGTAAATTCTGGTGAACCGTTACTTTCCCATTGAACAGCTTTAGCTCCTTCATGTCTTGACAACGTTCTAATTTGAACTTTTTCAGAAACCATAAAAGCTGAATAAAAACCTAAACCAAAATGTCCTATGATTTGTTCAGCTCCTTCTTGCCCTTTGTATTTTTGTAAAAATTCTTCTGCACCAGAAAAAGCAATTTGATTGATATACTTGTCGATTTCCTCTTCAGTCATACCAATACCTCTATCTCTAATCGTTAGTGTTTTAGCTTCTTTATCTAAAATCACATCGACTCTTAACTCACCTAATTCACCTTTAAACTCACCATTTGAAGACAAAAAGCGTAATTTTTGACTAGCATCAACTGCATTTGAAACTAATTCTCTAAGGAAAATTTCATGATCTGAGTATAAGAATTTTTTAATAATTGGAAAGATATTTTCCGTTTGCACATTAATTTGTCCTGTTCTCATATTTTTTCTAATTCAAAAATTTATGAATAAACATTCTTCAATCACTATGCCATTTGAAGAATACTGACAAATAGTCATAGTGACTTTGATTTTAGTCATTTTATTATACAAACTTTTTGATTATTTTTGAGAAGTTTATGGATTTTCTATTAGCAATATTTTACATTTTTGCATTTTCATTAGTGCTATGGTTTTATAAGCCATTAAAATTTAATTCATTACCTAATTGGATTCCAATCATTGGTTTTATTTTCAAAATTTTCATCGGATTTATTTTCCTTCAAGTATACGTTTATCATTACCCTAAAAATATTATTCCATCAGATTCAATTCGATTTTTTCATGATGCTAAAGTATTAAATGGTGTTTTCTTTACTTCAGAGAAAGAATATTTCAAACTTTTATTAAGCATTGGAAATGAAAAGGAACAAATTAGACAATACTTAAGTGAAACACATCTTTGGGACTCAGGAAGACTTTCTATTTTAAATGATTTCAGAAACGTAATTAGGTTAAATAGTTTAATTTATTTCATTTCTAATGGTTCAGCATTTACCCATATTATTTTTATGAGTTTCCTTTCATTTATTGGAATCCATCAAATATTTAAAGCAATTAGTCCAATTTCAAAATTGAAGCCAACATTTATTTTTTTCCTTTTATTATTTATTCCCAGCATGCTATTTTGGACATCTGGAATATTAAAGGAACCTATTGTTTTATTGGGAATTGGATTACTTATCAGAGTCATTTTTTATAAGGAACCATATAAAAATAAAATTCTGCCATTTATATTAAGTTTTATCATTTTAATTGGCTTTAAACCTTATCTTCTTTTCTGTCTAATACCCGCCTTACTTTTTTCTATACTAAACAAATACTTATTTAATTATCAGTATTACAAATCCATTATCACTATTGTTTTAACTACTTTAATAATTATTTTGTTTATTCCGAAAACAGTAAATCAAATAGTTCACTACGCATACAAAAGACAAACTAATTTTGCACTATCTGGTAAAGGAGGTTTGATCATAGAAGGAAATTCATGCTTTTATCAAATTGAAAAAAAATCTGAAAAAAATATTTCAATCGACAAATTGAATTACACAGCTAAAATCTTAAAGTCAACACAAGCTATTTGTTATTCAAACGATTATCATAAATTACCATTTAATGTCACACTTCAACCAAATTTACATAACTACAAAATAAAATCAAACGAACCTCCTGCAAATAGCTACTTCGAGCATTCATCAATCAATAATTCAACAACTCAATTAATGAAAAATGTTCCAGAAGCATTTATTAATGCATTGTTTCGACCTTTTATTACAGATTCTAATAGCAAGTTAAAATATCCTGCTATAATTGAAATTTTGAGTGTCTTCTCGTTTATTTTTATTGCATTTTATTACCGTAGATCACTTTCAAAAGAAATGATAAATACCATCTTAAGTATTATTTTATTTGCAACAATATTATTACTTCTGATTGGATGGATTACTCCTATCTCTGGAGCAATTTTCAGATATCGATTCCCAGTTCAATTAGCTTTAGTGATTATTGGAATTTTATTAATTGACCCTGCTAAAATCAAGCAATTTTCATTTAATAAAAAAACGAAAAATGTTTGAGGCATTCTATTTTTCGCTTCTTTTTTGTGGCATATTCTACGTCATTCTCAAATCTCGTTTTTTTAAAATTGAAGAACTAAATAAATGGATTTTCCCATCAGTATTTGTATTTAAAACACTTATTGGATTTGGATTTGTTTATTATTTTCTAAACATTGGATTCAAACCCGGACAACCCTCTGATGTTGAACGATTTTTAAATGAAGGAAAAGAATTAAACGCCGTTTTTTACAGATCTCCAAAAGATTATTTCTTAATGCTATTCAATATCGGAGATCAACGTTTATTAGCTGCAAAGCATATGAATCATGCATTCTTATGGCGATCAAATGGATTAAAAATAATTAACGATACAAGAAATTTAGTTCGCTTCCATAGTATACTCAATTTTATCTCTTTCGGATATAATTCTATCCATATTTTGATTTTTGAATTCCTTTCTATTACAGGTTTGATCTTATTATTTAAAGGGCTAAAAAAAATCTCTTTACTAACCCCTCTTTCATTATTACTAATACTCGTTTTATTTCCTAGTTTATTGTTTTGGTCTTCAGGAATCCTAAAAGAAACGTTAGTTATTTTAGGAATAAGCCTATTTATCAATGCCTTATTTTATCAAATTAATTATTCAAATAAAATTATATTAAGTCTTATATCATTCGTCATTCTATTTTTATTCAAACCTTACATTTTAATATGTATTATTATTTCCTCAATATTTTATTGTATTTATATTTTAACGAAGACAAAATCTATAATATATAGCACACTTTCATTTATCATATTATTCACACTTGTCTTATCAAATTCAAGCATTAGAAATAAAATCACTTCTAATATTACTACAAAACAAAATCATTCAAAAAACATCGCTATTCCAGGTCTTCATGTAAGAGGAGACACATGTTTGTATTACTTCGAAAAAAAAGACTTTAATAAATTAAGATTTTATAATGACAGTCTTATCGAAGTAATAACTAAAACAAAAGCTCTTTATCGAGCAAGAAAAGATAAATATCCTTCAAGAATAATTGAAATTAAACCTTCGAACGAAATATTAAAAATCAGATTAAATACCCACGGTGCGAATAGTTTTTTTCATACAACTCCTATAAACAATCAATTTTCGCAATTAATTAAAAATTTACCTGAAGCTTTAACAAATTCATTTTTCAGACCATTTCCTAATGAGAATGGAGGAATAATGAAATTCATTTCTATTCTTGAAATATATATCTTGTATGCATTTTTAATCTTTGTTTTACTTAAAAGACCAAAATTAAATAGCAATCAGAAGACTTTAGTTATTTCATTAATAATTTTTATACTTACTTTATTTGCATTAATAGGTTTGATTTCTTGTGTTTCTGGTGAAATTGTTCGTTATCGTTTGCCTGGAATACTCGCTCTGCTAATCGTTGGATTAATTTCTTATAAAAGAATCAAAACAAATAACAATGAGTAAATACGTACTAATTACAGGAGCTACTTCAGGATTTGGAGAAGCGTGTGCTAGAATCTTTGCACAAAAAAATTGGAACTTAATAATTACAGGTCGAAGAGAAGATCGTCTTAATCTATTAAAAAGCGAATTAACCACTGAATTTAATATCGATGTAATTTCAAAAGTATTCGATGTTAGAAATTTAGATGAAGTAAATAATGCTTTTCAATCTTTAGGTGAAGAGGTTCAAAATTCTCTAGAAATTTTAATTAATAACGCAGGACTTGCTGTTGGTAGAGGGCCTTTGGAAGATGGAGTTGTGGATGATTGGGAAAGAATGATAGATACAAATATCAAAGGTTTACTATATGTATCGAAAGCGATAATTCCGATTTTAAAATCAAATAAAAAAGGTCATATTTTCAATATTGCAAGCATTGCTGGTAAAGAAGTTTATCCTGGTGGAAACGTATATTGTGCAACGAAACATGCTGTAGATGCATTATCTCAAGGTATGCGAATGGATTTAGTTCATGACAATATTAAAGTTACCAATATTGCACCTGGAGCAGCAGATACTGAATTCTCAATTGTACGATTTAAGGGAGATGAAAAAACTGCCAAAAGCGTATATGAAGGTTTTCAACCTCTACTCGCAAATGATATCGCAGAAACAATTTATTTTGTAGCTACTCGACCTGCACATGTTACAATAAATGATTTAGTTATCATGCCAACAGCTCAAGCTAGCGCAACAATATTTCACAAAGTTTAAAAAGATAAATAATATCATATTTTTTTAATCTTTTAATATTTAACTTTACCTTATGAAAAAGTTATTAATCTATATTTCAGCGAGTTTAACCTTGTTTGCTTGTGGTAAAAAACCAGAAAGCACATTGCCAACAATTGAAACAATTACCGAATCTGTTTACGCATCAGGTTCTGTTGAAAGCATTGATCAATATCAAGTATTTGCTTCTGTTAATGGTATAATTAGTAGTGTGAATGTTTCAGAAGGAGATCTTATCAATGCAAAAACTAAATTGTTTTCAATTTTCAACGAATCGTCAAGAATTAATAGAGAAAATGCTGAACTGAATGCTGAATTTTCTGATGTTAACTCCAATAATTCAAAATTAAATGATTTAAAATTAGCAATTGAATTAGCTAAAAATAAAATGTTAAATGACTCACTTACCTATAGCCGTCAAAAAATTCTTTACAGTAAAGAAGCTATTTCTTCTTCTCAATTAGAACAAAGTGAATTGGTATATCAAAGTTCAAAAACGAGTTATTTATCCAATCAATTAAAATATATTGATTTAAAAAAACAATTAAATCTGACGGATAAACAATCGAAAAACAATGTCAAATTAACACGTGAATTAGAAAATGATTTTTCTATTACAAGTGATATTAAAGGACGAGTGTATAGCATCTTGAAAAAGAAAGGAGAAATGGTCAACACCCAAACACCATTAGCTATAATAGGTGATGCTAAGGCGTTTAAAATTGTTATGGAAGTGGATGAATATGATATTATTAAAATAAAAAAAGGTTTAAAAATTGTTGTTTCATTAGACAGTTACAAAGGTCAAACATTTGAAGCGGTTGTATCCAAAATTGATCCTATCATGAATGAACGCTCTAAAACTTTTACAATAGAAGCTGCATTCATTAAACAACCTCCTGTATTATATCCCAACTTAACATTAGAAGCGAATATTGTTGTAAAAACTAAACAGAATATTCTTACAATACCTCGAAAATTCTTTATTAATGATCAATATGTCATTTTAGAAAATGGAGATAAAAAATACATCAAAATTGGATTAAAAGATTTTGAAAAAATTGAAGTTCTAAGCGGTTTAACCAAAACTGATAAGATCATAATCCCTGCTAAATAAATGAACACTAAACTGATATTTAGTATTGCCAAAGCATTAATGTTAGCACGTTGGAAACAAACTCTTGTTGCCGCAGTTGGTGTTGTATTTAGTATTACAATGTTTGTTACTCTTTTAGGATTTATGAATGGATTAAATGACTTATTAGATTCATTAATTCTGAATAGAACACCTCATATTCGCTTATACAATGAAATAAAACCAACAAAAATTCAACCGATTGATAGAGACCCTAATTATAAGTCTTCTCATAATTTTGTTGAATCTGTTAAACCAAATGGAGGGCGATTAGAAATTTACAACAATGCGTCTATCATAAGCACCTTAAAAAAGGACAAACGAATTCTAGGGATTTCTCCCAAAATTGCAGCTCAAGTATTTTATAATGTTGGAGCAATTGATATGACTGGAACAATTAGTGGTATTGATGTAGAAGCCGAAAATAAATTATTTAAATTCAGTGAATATGTAGTTGGTGGAAACTATATTGATTTGAAAAATGTACCCAATAGTATTATTCTCGGGAAAGTCGCTGCTGAAAAAATGCTAGCAGAAATAGGAGATATCATACAAGTTACATCTGCAAAAGGAGAACGAATGCAACTAAAAGTGGTTGGTTACTTTCAATCTGGACTTCAAGATATTGACAAAGTTCAAAGTTATGCTTCAATTAGTACCGCACAGAAAATATTAGGTAAAACAAATAATTACATCACAGATATTCAAATCAAACTACATGATATCAATCAAGCACCTGATATCGCGAGAGAATTTAGTGCAATTTTTGAAGTTGATGCAACCGACATACAAACAGCAAATTCTCAATTCGAAACGGGAAGTGATATTCGAACGCTAATCTCTTATGCAGTAGGGATTACTTTATTAATTGTCGCTGGATTTGGGATCTATAACATCTTAAACATGATGATTTTTGAAAAAATGGATTCAATTGCAATTTTAAAAGCGACAGGATTTTCAGGGAAAGAAGTTCAAAGAGTATTTATTCTAATTGCACTTTCAATAGGATTCGTCGGTGGCTTATTCGGATTGTTTTTCGGTTTTGTGTTTTCAGTAATAATAGATAATCTACCTTTCAACACAGCAGCAATCCCCTCAGTTACTACTTTTCCTGTGAATTACGACCCCCAATTTTATTTAATCGGAACACTATTTTCAATTATTACAACTTACTTCGCTGGTTATTTTCCTGCTAAAAAAGCAAGCAAAATTGATCCAGTTATAATCATTAGAGGAAAATAAGATGAGTGAAATAGTTTTACAAGCAAAAAATATTGAAAAAAGCTTTCATGATCCAATTACGATTAAGGTTCTGAATGAAATAAACTTCAGTGTAAATAAAGGTGAATTTGTTTCTGTAATAGGGAAGTCTGGTTGTGGTAAATCTACTCTACTTTATATTCTATCAACAATGGATACTGATTATCAAGGGGAATTGTTGATTGATCAAATCAGTATGAGTAAGAAAAAAGAAGCAGAATTAGCAAAAGTTAGAAATGAAAAAATTGGATTTGTTTTTCAATTTCATTATTTATTGAATGAATTTTCAGTTTTAAAAAATGTAATGCTTCCAGGACTGAAATTAGGGAAATATTCTGCGAAAGAAGTCGAATTTCGAGCAATGGAAAAATTAAAAATCCTAGGAATTGAAAACGAAGCTTTAAAAATGCCAAATCAACTTTCGGGTGGTCAAAAACAAAGAGTTGCGATTGCAAGAGCTTTGATTAACGACCCATTAATTATCATGGGCGATGAACCTACAGGGAATTTAGATAAGAAAAATAGTCAAATCGTATTTGATGTATTTAAAGAGTTAGCAATTGAATCTAAACAGACATTACTAATTGTTACTCATGATGGTGAATTTGCTCAGAAATCTGATAGAATCATAGAAATGGAAGACGGTAAGATTATTAGGCAATAAAAAAGGTGTCTTCGTCAGAAGTTTCGAACTTCGCTCAGACACCTTATATAATATTTTAAATTACTGTTAATCTTTATAAATCATCTGGCAATGCAGCTTCTTTAAGAATTTTTTGCTTTGGCTTTAATTTATCAATAAAAACAACTCTAAACTTTTCTCCATCTGGTGAAATTGCCATTTCAGAAATACCGTTTGAAATCGTAGGTTTTTGTTTTTTTGCATTTTTAAAGTCTTTCTCATAGTATTCCGTAGTATTATCGGCATATCTAAGTAAAATCGAAACGATTGTTCCATTTTCAACTCTTGCTTTACCTGAAACGCAATTCACTGTTCCGTCAGAGTTAAAAAAACTAATAATTACATTATCATGCATTGCATCAGCAACAGTTAACGCACCTCTTTTAGTAAAAGCTTCTTCTAATTTTTTAAAACAGTCTGTTTGAGAATAAGAATTAAATCCAAAGAATAGTAGAGCAAGAATTAATAAACTTTTTTTCATAATTATAATTTTTTTGGAGGCTTCTCCGATTCAAATATAAAACATTTCATCGAAAATCGTCTATTACCAACTTGATTTTTTTTATTTTTGACGAAATTCGATTTCCATGAGTACAAAACAAATAGCAGACCATTTTTTCGAGGCACAAGAAATTTTGCAAAAATTTAACAATTCGGAAAACTTTACAAAAATTGAGAATGCAGGTAAAATCATGGCTACATCAATTCAAAATGGTGGAAAAATTTTAAGTTGTGGTAATGGTGGTTCGATGTGTGACGCAATGCATTTTGCTGAAGAATTAACAGGGAGATATAGAGAAAACAGAAGAGCTTTACCCGCAATTTCGATTTCAGACAACAGCCACATATCTTGTGTGTCAAATGATTACGGATATGATTTTGTCTTTTCTCGTTATTTAGAAGCTTTAGGCAAAGAAGGTGATGTTTTATTAGCAATATCTACATCTGGAAACTCTAAAAATGTACTTTTAGCAATTGAAACAGCTAAAAAAATTGGAATGAAAGTCGTTGGATTAACAGGAAAAGATGGTGGGAAAATGGCTGAACAATGCGACGTAGAAATCCGTGCACCTTACTCAAATTTTGCTGATAGAGCTCAAGAAATTCACATCAAAGTAATTCATTCATTGATTGATTTCATTGAAAATAATATTGATTAATCTAATCAAAAAATAGGACATTATTTCATTTTTAAATCTCCTTTAAATTCGAAAGGAGAAATCTCTAATTCATTGTATTACAAAGTCTAAACTTCATCTAATTATAAGTTGTTAACAGACTGTTGAAAATCAATTGAAATAATACAGAATACCTGTTTGCAATCTAAAATAAATAACTAATTTTGCGCCTTTACGAATGGAATTAATGGTTACACAGGAATTACAATCAACTGTTAAAGATATTTTCGCTTCATACTTGGAGCAAAACGGTCACAGGAAAACTCCTGAGCGCTTTGCCATACTTGCTGAAATATACAATTATCAAGGCCATTTTGATATCGAATCATTATATATCAAAATGAAAAATCAAAATTATCGTGTATCAAGAGCGACTCTTTACAATACAATTGATTTACTTTTAGCTTGTAATTTAGTACAGAAACATCAATTTGGTAAAAACATTGCTCAATTCGAGAAATCTCATGGTTCAAAACAACATGATCATATTGTTTGTACTGATACAGGTGAGTTAATTGAATTTTGTGATCCTCGTATCCAATCGATTAAAGCTACAATTGAAGAAGTATTTGGAATTACAATCCACCATCATTCATTATACTTTTACGGTGTAAAAAACAAAAAGAAATGAGTTTTACTTTTGAAATAAAAGAGCAAAATGATGTTTCGATTATCAGTATTGCTGGTAAGATTCTTTCGGATGAAAACATTTTGGATGCCATCCAAAAAATAAACAAACACATTGAAGTTAAAAATTCAAAACTGATATTCAATTGCAGTAAATTATTACATATTAATTCTACAGGAATAAATTTCTTCATGAAAACGCTCACAAAATCAAGAATTCATAATGGAGATCTAATATTATGTGGCATAGCTGGAAATATTGAAAGTTTATTCAAAATAACAAAATTAAACGAAATTTATACGATTTATAACTCTGAAGAAGATGCTATAAATCATTTTAAGAAGTAAAAAGATGAAAGTAGACGTATTATTAGGATTACAATGGGGAGACGAAGGAAAAGGTAAAATCGTCGATGTATTAACACCTAAATATGACATTATTGCACGTTTTCAAGGTGGACCAAATGCTGGTCATACTTTAGAATTCGAAGGAATTAAACATGTTTTAAATACAATTCCTTCAGGAATTTTTAGAGAAGGTGTAAAAAATCTGATTGGAAATGGTGTTGTTATTGACCCTGTTTTGTTTCAAAAAGAATTGGAAAAATTAATTCCTTTCAACATTGATTACAAAAACAGATTGGTAATTTCTAAAAAAGCACACTTAATCTTACCAACACACCGTTTATTAGATGCTGCTTCTGAAACAGCAAAAGGTAAAAATAAAATCGGTTCAACTTTAAAAGGAATCGGTCCAACTTACATGGACAAAACAGGTCGTAATGGTTTAAGAGTTGGTGATATTTTCTCTCCTAATTTCAATGAAAAATATAAAGCTTTAGTTGATAAGCACATTGACATTTTAAATCACTTCGAAGGTTTCGAATACAATTTAGCTGAATTAGAAGGACCTTTCATGGAAGGTATCGAAACATTGAAAACGTTACAAGCTGTTGATAGTGAACATTATTTAAATGATGCTTTGAAAGCAGGTAAAAGAATCTTAGCTGAAGGTGCTCAAGGAACAATGTTAGATATCGATTTCGGAACATACCCTTTTGTTACTTCTTCAAATACAGTAACGGCTGGAACATGTACCGGTTTAGGTATCGCTCCTTCTAAAATTGGAAATGTAATAGGTATATTCAAAGCATATTGTACAAGAGTTGGAAGTGGACCATTCCCTACTGAATTAGATAATGAAGTTGGTGAATTAATCCGTAAACAAGGATTTGAATTTGGAGCAACTACAGGTCGTGCAAGAAGATGTGGATGGATTGATATTCCTGCATTGAAATATGCAATCATGATTAATGGTGTAACAGAATTGAATATGATGAAATCAGACGTTTTAGATTGTTTTGAAACAATTAACGTTTGTACACATTATATTATCAATGGAGAGAAAATGGATTATTTCCCTTATGATGTAAACGATGTTGAAGTTACTCCTGTTTTAGAAGAAGTAAAAGCTTGGAATACAGATTTAACTAAATTGACATCTTACAACGATGCTCCAAAAGAATTAAAAGATTACGTTACATATTTGGAACGAATTTTGGAAGTTCCTATTACGATTGTATCTGTTGGTCCAGATAGAACTCAAACATTAGAAACAAAAATATAAGTTTGAAAAAACATTTTGACATACATAAAATTGCGCTTACATTAGGCGCAATTTTTTTGTTTTGCTATTTTGGTAGCAGTCAAAACAACGTCCTTGAATTATTGCCAGGTGCTGAAAAAATGGGATACAATGAAAAATTGGGATTCCATTATTTAGTTGGCGGTGTCAATTTTACGTATCAAGGAAATACAATGTATTGCGATTCAGCTCATTATTTCGATAAATCTAACGAAGTAAAAGCATATGGAAATGTACATGTAACAAAAGAAGAAATCAATCTATTCTGTGACTCATTGTATTACAATGGAAAAACAAGAAAAGCTAAATTATGGAGTAAAGTTCGTGTTCGTGATTTAGAATATAAATTAACATCTGACACCGTTGAATACGATGCGAAACAAGCATTAGCAATTTATCGATATGGCGGAAAAATAGAAAGCATTACTTCAGATGAAGTATTGACAAGTCGTATCGCTTATATGTATACTGACACTAAAAACTTTATTTTCAGCGGTAAAGTAAACTATAAAGCACCTGATCTAAAAATGTCAACTGACACATTGAAATACATGTATCAGAAAAAGATAGTTCAATTTTATGGACCAACTAATATCAAAAACAAAGAAACAAAAATATACTGCGAAAAGGGTTGGTACAATACTGTAACTGAAGATGGAACACTCTTCAAAAAAGCGAAAGTCATCCAAGAAAATAACATTATTACGGGTGATACTTTAATCTATCAACCACAAAAAGGGATAATGATTGGTAAAGGAAACGTAACCATTATTGATACAACTCAAAAAGTGGAATTGCGAGGAAATTATGCCTATTCAAATGATAAAACCAACATATCTTATCTTACAAAAAAAGCGTTAGCCTTGAAGTTTCTCGAAAACTCATCCAAAACTGGCCCTACTATTGACACGCTTTTTATTCATGCTGACACTTTATTTACAGTTAAAGATTCAACTGGAAAAGCTGAACTAATGAAAGGATATCATCATGTTAAGCTTTTTAAAAACGACATGCAAGCAATGTCAGACAGTTTAGCTTATGACTTGAAAAAAGGAAAAATGCACCTTTATTATTCACCAATTATTTGGTCTCAAAACTCTGAATTAAAAAGTGATTCTATGGAGGTACTTTTTAAAGATACGATCATCGAGAAAGTGAATTTATATAATCATGCAACTGTTTTAATGGAAATTGATTCTGGAAAGTATTACAACCAAGTTGGAGGAAAAATGATTCATGCATTCTTTACGAATAATGAATTGATTAGAACGGATGTAAATGGAAATGCAAAAACTGTTTTCTTTCCTGAAAACACCGAAAAATCTGATACTGCAACTATAATCAAACGAATGGGTATGAATCGAATATATTCAAGTGATATTCGAGTATACTTAGATAGCGGAGAAGTAAAAGGCATTACTTATTTTGATAAACCTGATGGTGTATTTTACCCAATGAATCAGTTAAATACTGAAGAACAATTTATTCAAGATTTTAAATGGAATGCTGTTTTACGACCTAAAACTTGGAAAGAACTTTTAAAATAATTAGAGATATTATAATTGATATCTCTAATTATTTAATTAATACTATTATTTACTCAGCATCTTTCATATCCCAACGCTCAACACGTTGAACACCTTCTACTTGCTCGAATTTACCCATTAATTGCTCCAAATGCTCAGTATCATAAACCAACACTTTAATACGACCTTCAAAGACTCCATCATTCGTTTCAAAAGAAATAAATCTCATATCTACATTATGCTGATTAGAAATGATTTCAGTTAATTTATTTACTAAACCAACACTGTCAATTCCATATAACTTAATTGCAGCAATACGCTCTGTTAAGTCTTCTTTTCTCCATTTTGCTTTCACGCATCTTGCAGCGTTTTTAGACATTAAATGAATTGCATTAGGACACGTATTTCGATGTATTTTAATTGCTTCATTGTTTGTTTGAAACCCAAAAACCTCATCTCCTGGAAGCGGATTACAACAACGTGAAATATGATAATGGATATTTTTGTAATTATCTCCAATGATTAAAGTGTCACTTTTTTCAAAAAATTTGGCTTTAGGATCATTTTCAACTAACTCTTTTTGCGCAAAAGAAGGGCCTTTTTTCTCATAAATAAGAAGTCCATTTTTCTCTTCAATCTCACGTATTCTATTTAAATCAATTTTACCTTTAGCTATTCTAAAATACATATCAGTTGCATTTGCATAACCAAAAAAGCGTTCAACAACACTTATATTTTCTGCTACAACTTTTAAATTAAATTGTTTTAATTTACGTTCTAAGATATCTTTTCCATCTTGAGCTACTACTTTTCTTTGCTCATTTAAGGAGTTTTTAATTTTTTGTTTAGCTCTTGCTGAAGTCACCATTCTTAACCAATCATCCACCGGTTTTTGTTTTGGTGAAGTAATGATTTCTAATTGATCACCACTATGCAAAGCATAACTCAAAGGAACTAATCGATTGTTTACTTTTGCACCAATACATTTATTTCCAATGTCTGTATGTAAATCGTATGCGAAATCCAAAATTGTTGATCCATTTGGAAGAACTCTCAGGTCACCTTTTGGCGTAAACACATAAATTTCTTCTCTGAATAAATTCAATTTAAAGTCATTAACGAAATCCATAGCGCTTCCGCCTGAATTTTCCATTAATTCTCTAACTTCCGTTATCCAACGATCGAATTTACTTTCTTCAGAATTAGATTCTTTGTATTTATAATGAGCTGCTAATCCTTTCTCAGCAATTTCATCCATACGTTTAGAACGAATTTGAACTTCAACCCATTTTCCAGTTGGTGACATTACAGTTGTATGCAATGACTCATACCCATTCGCTCTTGGAGTTGAAATCCAATCTCTTAAACGATCTGGACTTGGTTGATAGAAATCCGTAACGATACTATATATTCTCCAAGCATCTGGTTTTTCTAATTCAACAGGTGTTTCTACAATAATTCTAATTGCAAAAATATCATACACCTCATCAAAAGGCACACCTTTCGTGACCATTTTACGGTGAATAGATGAAATTGATTTTGTTCTTGCCTTTATTTCAAAGATATAACCTTCATGTAATAAAGCCTCTCTAATAGGATTTGTAAATCGACGAATAAATCGATCACGAACTAATTTAGTTGTCTTTAATTGTGATTCTATATTTCGGTAAACATCCGGATCAGTATAAGATAATGCTAAATCTTCTAGCTCACCTTTTATAGAATACAATCCTAAACGATGCGCCAAAGGAGCATATAAAAAGTTTGTTTCAGAGGCGATTTTTAATTGCTTATCAGGTTTCATTGAACCCAAAGTTCTCATATTGTGTAATCTATCAGCTAATTTGATTAATGCTACACGAATATCGTCTGAAATTGTTAAAATCATCTTACGGAAATTCTCCGCTTGAATCGAAACATTTTCATCAAAAACCTCTGGAATTTTAGTCAATCCATCAATGATTAATCGCACTTTTGGTCCGAATAAATCCTCAACATCTTGAAGTGTAATATGCGTATCTTCAACAGTATCATGAAGTAAAGCGCAACAAATTGAAGTTGCTCCTAACCCCATTTCTTCTGAACAAATTCTCGCAACAGCAATTGGGTGATAAATATATGGTTCGCCAGATTTTCTTCGCATGTCTTTATGTGCATCTACTGCCACGTCAAAAGCTTTACGAATCATTTTCGTATCTTCTTTTGATTTGACTTTTGCTGTACGCATCAAACCTTTGAAAGCATTTAGAATTTCTTTTCTTTCTTTTTCTAAATCTATTTCTGGAAAACCATTTACTGTTTCACTCATATTTCAATTATTTTGCTGGTAATATTTTTGCTTTTACTTCTCCAAATCCAATTCTAACATTGTCTTTTGTACTAAACCCTCTCATAATCACAGTATCGTGATCTAAGATAAATTTGCGTTCACTTCCGTCATTTAACGTTAATGGCTTTGTTCCTTTCCAACCTAATTCTAACATAGAACCATATGAATTTGGAGTTGGTCCTGAAATTGTTCCTGACCCCATTAAATCTCCACAACGAATGTTACAACCGTTCACCGTATGATGAGCTAATTGTTGCGCCATATTCCAATACATGTACTTAAAATTCGACTCACAAATCAACGATTCCTCTTTGTCTTCAGGTTGAATGTAAACTTCTAAATTGATATCATACGATTTGTTTCCTTCAAATTCCAAGTAACTCAATACATGAGGATTTTGTTCTGGTCCTTCAACTTTAAATGGCTCAAGCGCATCTAGAGTAACAATCCAAGGTGAAATTGACGAAGCAAAGTTTTTCGCTAAAAAAGGTCCTAATGGAACATATTCCCAAGATTGAATATCTCTTGCTGACCAGTCGTTAAATAAACACATTCCAAAAATATGATCTTCTGCTTCTGCTGTAGAAATAGAATCTCCTAATGGTTTACCGTCATAAGTAATAAATGCTGTTTCCAACTCAAAATCAACCATTCTACTTGGAGCATAAATTGGATTTTCTTCAGGATTTGGTTTAATTTGACCTTTAGGTCTGTATATATTTTGTCCTGAAAGAATTACTGAACTAGCTCTTCCGTGGTATCCAACAGGAATCCATAACCAGTTTGGTAACAATGCATTTGCAGGATCTCTAAACATGATCCCTACATTCGTTGCATGCTCTTTACTCGAATAAAAATCTGTATAATCGCCAATTTGAACTGGCATTTGCATGATAACACTTCTATTTGGAATCAGCACTTGTTCAGCATGATGACTGTTTTTTTGTAACTCGTCAACATTCGCATCTAACAATTGTGAAATTCTATTTCTCAAATCACGCGTTGCTAACTTCCCTTTTTTCATCATTCGATTCAGATTATCTGTTTCGAAATCAGCTAATTCAAAAGGTTGGTTATCCAAATAACCTAGTACGTGTAACGTTTTTAAATCTAACACATGGTCACCAATTCTCACCCCTACTCGACTTGTCAACGAAGAAGTTTTAAATACACCAAATGGTAAATTTTGAATAGGGAAATCAGAATTTTGAGGTACTTCTACCCAACTTTTCAGTGACGGATTGTTTGCTGCAATCATTTTTATTAATATAAGATTATAAAACAAAAGATAAAAGACAGAATAAACATCTGCCTTTCACCATATCTAATGTAGTTATAATTTATTTAAACTAAATAATTTTTATAAAAAATGAATAAACTGAACGTAGAGTTCAATATTTTCAAGCTTTAAATGAATATTTTATCAATAGAGATTATACGTTAAATCTAAAATGAAGAATATCTCCATCTTCAACAATGTATTCTTTCCCTTCAACTTTAAATTTACCAGCATCTTTTACTGCATTTTCAGAACCTAACGTTGTGAAGTCATTGTATTTCATTACTTCTGCACGAATAAATCCTTTTTCGAAATCTGTATGGATAACGGCTGCTGCTTTTGGTGCTGTGAATCCTTTTCCAATAGTCCAAGCTCTTACTTCTTTTACTCCACATGTAAAGTACGTTTGTAAATTCAATAAAGAATAAGCTGAACGAATCAAACGATTTACTCCTGGCTCTTCTAAACCTAATTCTTCTAAGAACATTTGACGTTCTTCATAAGATTCAAGTTCCGTAATATCAGCTTCTATTTTTGCTCCAATAACTAAAACTTCAGCGTTTTCATCTTTAACCGCTTCACGAACGATATCAACATATTTGTTTCCTGTTTTAACAGAAGATTCATCAACATTACATAAATAAAGAACTGGTTTTGTAGTAATCAATTGAAATTTATCAACGATTTCCATTTCTTTTTCGTCCAATTTCAATGTACGAATTGATTTCCCTTGCTCTAAAGCTTCTTTGATTCGTTGACACAATTCGTTTTCTTTCAAGATTTCTTTATCTCCTGATTTTAAAACTCTTGCTAACGTTGAAATTCTTTTTTCTACAGATTCTAAATCTTTTAATTGAAGTTCAATATCAATGATTTCTTTATCTCTAACAGGGTTTACAGATCCATCAACGTGAATAATATTTCCATCATCAAAACATCTTAAAACATGAATAATTGCATCTGTTTCACGGATATTTGCTAAGAATTGATTCCCTAAACCTTCTCCTTTTGAAGCTCCTTTCACTAAACCTGCAATATCAACGATCTCCATTGTTGTAGGAACAACTCTTTCAGGATTTACGATGTTTTCTAAAACTTCTAAACGTGGATCTGGAACTGTGATAGTACCAACATTCGGTTCGATTGTACAAAAAGGAAAGTTTGCTGATTGCGCTTTCGCATTCGACAAACAATTGAACAAAGTTGATTTCCCAACATTAGGAAGTCCTACAATACCACATTTTAAAGCCATTCTTCGTAAATTTTGAATGCAAAGATAGGAAAGAAATATTAATTAATTTTGGATTTTGAATTTTGAATTTTTGATTACAATTTTAATCTAAAATCTAAAATTTATAATCTAAAATTAAAATTGTTATTTTTATTCAAAAAAAAAAGAAAATGATCATTTTGTACATCTTAGCTCCAATAGCTTGTTTATTCATGTTAATCAACTTTATTGGATTATTTTTCCCAAGATTAACTCGTATTCAGGAATCTATAATTATCAACGAAAAACCGGAAGTTATTTTCCCTGAAATTGTTTCACTAAACAAATTTGTAACTTGGGATCCGTGGTCAAAAAGAGATCCAAATATTCAACAATGTTTTGATGGAACTGAAGGTCAACTAAATTCAAAATATTCTTGGAAAGGAAATAAAGAAGTAAAAGAAGGTTCTATGACGATTGTTAAAATTGATCAAAATGAATTTGTTGAACACGCATTAATTTTTGGCAAAGGAAATTCAAATAGAGCCATATTTAAATTGACTCCTACTGAAAATGGAACGGAAGTAATTTGGGGAACAGAAATCAACATGGGAAAATTTCCAATGGGTAGAATTATCGGCGCTCTTTTAAAAGGAATGTTAAGCAGAGATTTCATTCAAGGCTTGGAAAAATTAAAATCTAAAATTGAAAACGTTAACAAATAAATTATGAAAATTCTATTTCTATTCCTTTCAATAAGTATTATTTCTTTTTCTCAAAATAACGATTCTACTTTCATTCGTAATGTATATAACAAAGCATTAAGCGAAGGTAAATCTTATGAAGATTTAAGAGAATTATGTAAAAAAATTGGTGCAAGACTTTCTGGTTCTGCAGAAGCTGAAATGGCTGTTCAATGGAGTAAAACCAAAATGGAAAGTTACGGTTTTGACAAAGTTTATCTTCAAGAAATCAAAGTTCCACATTGGGAAAGAGGCACAAAAGAAGCTGGCTGGATCAAAACATCTAAAAATGAAATTATTAAAGTGAATTTATTGGCTTTGGGAGGCTCAATCGCAACAAATGGTTTACTTGAAGCAGAAGTCATTGAATTCAAACACATTGACGATTTAAAAAAAGCAAAAGCATCTGATGTAAAAGGAAAGATTGTATTCTTGAATCAACCGATGAATGAAAAAGAAATCATCACTTTTAGTGCTTATGGCGGATGTTATGTGATCAGAGGGAATGGAGCGATTGAATCTGCAAAATTGGGAGCTGTTGGTGTTATTATCCGTTCGCTTGGTTTGCCGGTAGATGAACATCCACACACTGGTTCGATGCATTATGAAGATAGTATTCAAAAAATTCCTGCTGCTGCGTTAGCGACAAAAGATGCAGATATATTGTCAAACTATCTTAAGACTTCAAAAGTTCGATTTGCATACGAAATGGACTGCAAAAATTTTCCTGATGCCGTTTCATATAATGTCATAGCTGAATTAACAGGTTCAGAAAAACCAAATGAAATCATCACTTTTGGAGGTCATTTAGATTCTTGGGACACTGGAGAAGGTGCACATGATGATGGAACGGGAGTCATTCATTGTTTAGAAGCTTTAAGAATATTAAAAACATTAAACTATAAACCTAAACATACATTAAGGGTTGTTTTCTTTATGAACGAAGAAAATGGAAACAAAGGAGGTCAAACGTATGCTACTTGGTCAAAAAGTAGAGGTGACATTCAAATTGCAGCAGTTGAAAGTGATCGTGGAGGTTTTGCTCCAAGAGGATTTGAAATCGATGGAAATGAAAAATACTTAAACCTATTACAATCCTTTGCTCCTATTTTTAAACCTTATGATTTACATATTTTTGATAAAGGTTATGGCGGAGTAGATATTGGCCCATTAAAAAAATCATTTGAGGGAATTCCTTTATTTGGTTTTGTTCCGGATTCACAACGTTATTTTGACTTTCACCATGCTCCTAGCGATGTTTTTGAAAGTGTCAACAAACGTGAATTAGAACTCGGATGTGCTGCAATTGGATCTTTAGTTTATTTATTGGATAAAAATATTTCATTTTAATTCATTGAAAATTAGATTAATTAAGAATTAAATCAAAAAAAGTTTAATTTTTTCAATAAAAACTCTTGCAGATTAAAAATAAGTATGTATCTTTGCAACGCTTTAAACGTAAGGCAAAACAATATTTAAGATTCATTTTTGAATATTCGATTGTAATCGAAAAGTCGTAAGACTTACAAAATATTGGTTTGGTAGTTCAGTTGGTTAGAATGCCGCCCTGTCACGGCGGAGGTCGCGGGTTCGAGTCCCGTCCAGACCGCTTTTAAAGTATAGCTTATATGGCTGTAAGCTTAGAAACCCTAATAGAGTATCAATTTCTATTAGGGTTTTGTTTTTTATATAACTTTCATTTGACAGATGGAAAACTTTTACACCTATATCATCTTCAGTGAAGTCTTTGATAAATATTATAAAGGATTCTCTACAAATCCTAAACAAAGACTTATACAACACAATCTTGGCGAAAGTAAATTCACTTCTAATTTTGGACCATGGAAATTAGTGCATGTTGAAATTTATAATTCAAAAAAAGACGCACTTATTAGAGAGAAAAAATTAAAAAAATACTCGAAAGCGCAAATTATTCAATTATCAAACTCACAATTAAATAAAATTAATGAACTAGGTTAGAATACCGACCCGTCATCCCCAAGAGACTTGGGGACGGGTTCGAGTCCCGTCCAGATCGCTTTTAAAGTATAGCTTGTATGGCTGTTCCCCAAGTAACTTGGGGAATTGTTATTTATATAACTTTCAATTGACACATTAAAAATTTTGACACCTATATCAACTACAGTGAAGTCTTTGATAAATATTATAAAAGATTCTATAATCTCAAGCAATTCACACCTATTTATCATTTGTTAATACATTTCTCAATTTCCTCAAAAACCATCCTTATTTAATCTCTACCTTTGTTTTCAATAATCATTTCGATTCAATGAACGCAGAACAAGAACAAAAAATAAAGGATCTTATTTCAAAATACAATGACATTCTTTTAGTATCAATGCGTCTAGCAATTGCGGAAGACTTTGTGAACTTGATGCTCTTAAATCGAGATGATTCAGAATTTGTTTTAAAGGATTTATTTCAAAACAAAGAGGAATTCAACAAGCTTATCATGAAAGAATTTTTGAAGAAAAATAGTTCTACGGTGATACAAGAATTAAAATTCATGGAGAACCCACTTCCCGACTTTCAAAACTTATTAGCTAGAAAAAAATAAACTTCTTTATCAAGTTCCACAAAACGTCTGATAACCCAAATCAAAATCAGCCGGAACAACTTGAAAATGATTAAATGTAGAATTGGATTGATAAGGATTTTTTAAAACCAATAAAAGTTCATTAAACAATTTAAAATCGTTCTTCTCAGCCCCATTCAATAAAGCTTCTTCAACCAAATGATTTCGAGGAATAAAGGAAGGATTATTTCTATTCATTAAGCTCAAAACACTTTCAATTTCAAAATTTGATATTCTTTGATTCCATTTAAGTTTCCAAGCTTGGAACTCTTCATTTAGATAAATTCCTTCTAATTCATCTAATGATTTTGAAATATTTAGAAATGTATTCGTATAATCCGATTTGTACTTTTGCATCCAACTCAAAAGCTCATCAACCAAACTCTTATCCTCGATTTGATGTTCTAGAATCCCTAATTTATCACACATCATTTTCAACCATTTCGATTCGTAATCTTCAGGAAATTGATAAATAATCGTTTCACACAACTTCACTGCTTCTTCCTCTACTTCATGTATTATTGGCAATAATGCACTTGCAAAACGCGCCATGTTCCATTGTGTAATAGCTGGCTGATTCCCATAAGCATATCTACCATCACGATCGATGGAACTAAAAACAGTTTCAGGATGGTAAGCGTTCATAAAAGCACAAGGGCCATAATCAATTGTCTCACCCGCGATACTTACATTATCTGTATTCATTACCCCATGAATAAAGCCTACACGCATCCAATTTACAATCAAATCAATTTGTTGATCTTGCACTTTTTTCAATAAAGCTAAAGCTAAATTATCTTCATTTAATAATTCAGGGTAATGTCGATCTATTACATATTCCGTATAATTCTGTAAATCTTCTTTTTTCAAATATTTAGCCGCATATTGAAACGTTCCTACTCGAATATGACTTTTTGCTATCCTCGTTAAAACACCACCTTCACTTACTTTCTCTCGATAAACTTCATCACCTGTCGCAATAACTGCTAAACTTCTTGTAGTTGGGATTTTCAAACCATGCATCGCTTCACTGATTAAATATTCTCGAAGCATTGCATAAAGAGTGGCACGTCCATCTCCGTTTCTAGAAAAATAAGTACGACCTGAACCTTTCAACTGAATATCAAAACGATCATTGTCTTTTGTTACATGTTCCCCAAGTAGAATTGCTCTTCCATCTCCTAAAATATTAAAATGACCGAACTGATGTCCAGCATACGCTTGAGCTAAAGGAGTTGTATGTTCTGGAACTTGATTTCCTGATAATTCTAAAATAATTTGATCTTGAGTTAAATCATTTAAATCTAATTCATTCGCCAATTCTTGGTTATACAGAACTAAACGAGGTTCATTTACAGGAAATGGATTCAAAATTCGAAATAAATTTTCGTCTACCTTTAAATAGGTGTTATCCCAATTCCATTTATTTATCCTGTTATTTTCGCTCATTAGTCATATATTTTGAAATAGTACTTCAATCAAAGATACAACTTCCATTGTTTTTAATTCGTCTTTTAAAATTCAATCGAATGATTTTAATCATTTTTAACTGATCAAATTAAGATTAACTTTGACAAAAATATTTTAACATGAAAGCAAAAGCACCAAAGCATTCTGAAACAATTATGACTCAAATCGTTTTTCCAAATGATACAAACCCTATGGGAATTTTACAAGGAGGAAGATTGGTTCATTGGTTGGATACTGCTGCCGCTATTTGTTCTCAAAATCACGCTGAGCATATTTGTGTTACAGCATCAATAGATAGCGTGAAATTTAAAGCACCTGCAAAAGTTGGTGACATTGTAACTATTAAAGCAAAAGTTACAAGAGCCTTTACTTCATCAATGGAAATTTTTGTTCAAGCTTGGGCTAAAAAAGTGCTTACCCAAAAAGAATACTTAATTAATGAAGCTTATTTTACATTTGTAGCCATTGATGATAACGCAAATCCAACTCAAGTTCCAGGACTAAAACCATCGACAGAAAAAGAAAAAATAGAGTATCAATTAGCTGAAGAAAGAAAATTGGCTCGATTGAAAGTATAATAGATCCAAAACTCTTATAGCTATAATCACAAATAAAAAAAGGAGCTATCCAAAAAGATTAATTATAGTTTTGATTTAAACCATCTAAGTAATTAAAGGTCATATAAGCTAATTTTCATCTAACTAAATACAAATTGTTAATTAGTATTAATTGAAACTTATATACTCTAAAAACCCCTTAAATGGTTGACTAAAAAACAAAGGGCGTCCTTTTGGGACACCCTCTTTAATAGTATTTAATTATACTGGAAATCACTTAGGACTCGTAGCAATCACAAATTTCAGATTGTTTCTAACTGCGATTTGCAATACATCTATTAAATCTTGAACTTGTAAATCAAACGGAATTCGAACAACAATTGATTGATCTTTACTTCCACTCAAATTAGATAGGATTTTAGTCTCTAACTCTTCAAAAGGAACTTCATCTTTATCTATGAAGTAATGTTTCATCTTAGCTTCATCTTGAGTAACTGAAATACTCAACATTTGCTTTCCTTGTTTATCGTTTTGCTCTGCTTTAGGCAAAGTCATTTTAATCACATTCGGATTTGCTAATGTCGAAATAATCAAAAAGAACAAAAGCAAGAAGAACATGATATCACTCAATGCTGAAGTAGCAACCTCAACATGAAATCGTTTATTTCGCTTTATCGCCATGATTTGGTCTTTGTAAAACTTGAATAAATTCTAATATGCTTTTTTGAACATTTAACGCGAAATTATCAATCATTCCGTTTAATAAATGGTATCCAGTAAATGCAATAATACCTACGATCAAACCTGAACCAGAACTAATCATTTTCTCGTATAAACCACCTGAAATGTTACCGATACTAATATCTTCTGAAATCGAGATGCTATAGAAAATTTTAATTACCCCTGAAATTGTACCAATAAATCCTAACGTTGGTGCAATACCTGCAATTAATCCTAAATGACCTAGCTTTCTCTCCATTTTACCAACTTCGATATTTACTACTTTCTCCATGTTAGATTCAATCTCAACCATAGGACGACCAATTGTTAAAACTCCTTCTTTAATTACATTCCCAAAAGCAGTTTGATCTCTATCAGCTGAAGAAACAGCAGCATCTATATTCCCAGTATTTAAACTAGATTTCACATCTGTAATTAAATGTGTATTGTATTTAGTTGTTCTTTTGATAAATAAATATCTTTCTACAATCACAAAAATTGTATAAAACAATAAAATTGAAATTGGAATTAAGAAAAATCCACCTTTTATAAAGAAATCAAATGCAGAAATCTCTTCTGTTACAACCACTTTTTTAGCAGCATCAGCAACCGTTGCCGACGGACTTGAAATTTGTCCATTCGCTACTGAAGCGAATATAGAAGTTAAAACTATCAACCCCAGGTATTTTCTCATTTTAATAAAGTTTAAAAAATAACAGCGTGAAAATAAATATTATTTTCCATTTTTTCAGAAATACTTATTAAGACCGAATTGTTGTTAACATCAAACTGTAATGAGTTTTTAAGATTCGCTCACAACTAACCAAATCAATTCCCTTTCATTAAACTCTCAATTACTTTTCTTGATTTCCACTTCTTTATTTGCAATTCTCGTTGAGTAGCTTCCGATTTAGATTGATAATTTTCTTGATAAACGACTTGCCAATCACCAACCCCACCAGTAAAACCTTTATGATTGGAATTATGTTTTAACAATCGCTCTTGTAGATTAGATGTTGAGCCAATGTAATATTTATTCTTTTTAATTGAAAACAGGATATAGGTGTGATACATTTTTAATAATTTAATTCAAAAAAGGTTAGATTTTCATTAAGTGTGGGAAATACAGGATTCGAAATCCGATGAATCGGATCAAGCTCTGTGACCCTCCCGATTGAAATCGGGATGCCCTGAACCAGCTGAGCTAATTTCCTTTTTTTTAACATTCATTTTAAACTAAAGTTTAAGCAAAAAAAAAGACTTACATAAATGTAAGTCTTTTAATTAAGTGTGGGAAATACAGGATTCGAACCTGTGACCCTCCCGATTGAAATCGGGATGCTCTGAACCAACTGAGCTAATTTCTATTTTTTTTAAATTCATTTTAACCTAAAGTTTAAAGCAAAAAAAAAGACTTACATAAATGTAAGTCTTTTAATTAAGTGTGGGAAATACAGGATTCGAACCTGTGACCCCCTGCTTGTAAGGCAGGTGCTCTGAACCAACTGAGCTAATTTCCCTTTTTTTCAACTTTAAAAACCTCGTTTGGTTCGTTGTTGTGAGTGCAAAGATAGGCACATTTTTTATTTCTGCAAGTGTTTTTCAAAAAAAAATCAAAAAAAATCGCTCAATAAAAAGAAGCTTCCAAAAACTAAAATTGTATCTTCTTTTTTTACAGATAATTGCGCATTTTTTAGAGCTTCTTTTGGATTAAGAAAAAAAGTTGATTTTAATTTAAATTCTTTTGATTCTTCCATCAATTGAATTAGTTTCGCACTTCTTTCATTACTAAATTCTGTAAAAAAGTAATTCGCTTCTTTAGGAAACAATGAAAATATACTTTTAATATCTTTATCTGAACTTGTTCCATAAATGATATGAAGCTCTCCTTTATTTATTTTTAGAATTGAATCTAAAGTCGCTTTAATACCGTCATAATTATGAGAAACATCCATAATCGTTAAAGGCTCTTCATTCATCACTTGTAAACGTCCTCTGAATCCTGTATTTGCAGAAAGTTTTTTCAATCCATTCGCTATTACCTGCTCTGATATCTCAAAACCAATTGATTTTAGATATTCTAGAGCTAAATAAACAGACTTGTAGTTTTTTATCTGATAATCACCTAACAAGGGAAAAGTAGCTGGTATTTGCACAGAAGCATCTTCAGCTAAAATAAGTGTTGAATTAGACTCAATCGCTTTCTTTTTAAAAACAGCTATTGTTTCAGGTAAAGTCTCTCCAACAATAACGGGAACAGAATTTTTAATGATTCCTGCCTTCTCAAAAGCAATCTCTCCTAACGTTTCTCCAAGAAAATTTGTATGCTCTAAACCTATATTCGTAATTATTGAAAGTATCGGTGTAATGATATTTGTAGCATCAAGCCTCCCTCCTAAACCTGTTTCAATAACACAAATGGACGTTTCTTTTTTAAGAGAGTGAACCAGTGTCATTATCCAAGTGATTTCAAAAAAGGATGGTTCAAAATCAAGATTTAAACCTTTTACTTCTTCACAGAAAGAAATTACTTCCTCTTCAGAAATCATTTCTCCATTTACTCGAATTCTTTCTCTAAAATCTTCGATATGAGGCGAAGTAAAAAGTCCAACTTTCTCTCCAGATTCAGTTAACACGGATGCCAACATGCTTGACGTCGACCCTTTACCATTTGTCCCCGCAACATGAATAAACTTCAGTTGATCTTGTGGATTCCCGAAAAATTCAGCTAAACGAATACAATTATCCAAACTAGGCTTATATGCTTTCGCTCCTATTTTATGATAAGCAGGAAATTGTTGAAACAGCCAATCTAATGTGTCTGAGTAACTAGTTTGCACGAACATTTACTGTCAAATAAACAAACTCTAAACTTGCTCCCGCTTTTTTAGAATACCTCACTTGAGATTTGACATTTGCCAAAACTTGATTAATTATTCGTTGATCGGTCGTTGTTGTTTTAGAAGTACTTTTCCCTCCAACAACTTCTCCTTCAGCATTTACAGTTAATTTCAAATAAATAGTTTGAGGTTCATCTGAATAAATATTATCATTATTTGGATTACCATATCTTACACGACCACCTCCATCTCCACCTCCAGAACCTGATCCATTCCCTGGCCCATCACCAGATCCACTATCCATTCCAAATCCAGAACCTTTTCCACCACCTTTTCCTGTTCCTGAACCACCATCTCCAAAATAATTTGTTGACGCTTCAGTAGAAGTTGCTGGATTCGTTTTATTATTTGAATTCGTTTTATTTGAGCTCCCGGATGTTACTTTTACATCAGTTGTCGAAGAATTTGAAGTCAATACTTTTGCAGATTGTTGTCTTGGAATTGGATCAACTCTATCATTTGTTGGAGTTCCTCCTCCCCCTCCACCTCCTGAAGTTGCAGCAAGATTCATTGCTTCTATTGGAATCGGCATATCCATTTCAACTTCAGGATAAACAGTTTCATATATCGGAGGATCTGCTTGAGGAATAGTTGTGATTATTAAAAAAAGAAACATTAATCCCAATATCAAAAAAGAAATTAAAGCACTTATTTTCTTGTCTTTATCTTCGTTATAAACTTCAATATTCATATTTCTAATTTTAATAAACTGCAAATCTTCTCTTTACACCTTGATTATTCTACGTAAAACAACAAAATAAGTTATAAATCAATCAAGCATTTCGGAATAATTCAAAAAGTATCAACACCCTACTTTTAAAATCGTCTTTTATACATAATAACGAAAATTCAAATTGGTTACATCCAAAATGAATTGCAAAAAAAATGGTAGCCTTTATTGGGCTACCATTCATAATAATATTTAATGAACTCAGTGTTAAACCAACTGATTTAATGCGATTTCAAATGCGGCTTTAGCAATTCCTGTTTTACCAGCATTTTTAGCATGAGCATTTTCTAAAGCTTTATGAATTGTATTACTTGTATCTTCAAAAATTCCTTTATCTGAAATTTCTTTTAAGTCGTTACTCATTAAGTAAGCAAAAACTCTAGCCATTCCACAGTTTGAAATGAAATCTGGAATGATTGAAATTGTGTTATCTGCATAATCAGCGATTGGACCAAAGAAAATTTCTGGATCTGCGAAAGGAACGTTTGCTCCTGAAGAAATCACTTGAACTCCTGATTTCACCATTCTATCTAATTGATCTTTTGTGATCATTCTTGAACCAGCACAAGGAATAAATACATCAGCTTGTAAATCCCAAACTTTAGCATTTACTTCATCGTATGAAATTAAATCTGGGTGAACTAATTCATTTCCGTTTTTATTTAAGAACATTGATTTAATTTCTTCAAAAGAAAAACCTTCTTCTTTAATCAAACCACCTACTCTATCAATAATACCAACGATTTTCGCTCCTTGTTGAGCTAAATAATAAGCTCCAGCAGAACCAACATTCCCCCAACCTTGTACGATTACTTTTTTACCTTCAACTGAACCACCCCAAATTGAGTAGTAATGTTTAATTGATTGCGCAACACCATAACCAGTAATCATATCAGCAACAACATACTTACGATCGATACTTGGAGTAAATTGTTCATCTTCAATCACTTTTAAAACTCCATTACGAAGTTGTCCAATTCTATTGATTTTTTGAGCTTCTCTTGGTTGAAAGTGTCCGTTAAAAACACCTTCTTGCGGATGCCAAACACCACACTCTTCAGTCATTGGGATTACTTCGTGAATCTCATCCACATTTAAATCTCCACCTGTACCATAATAATGTTTCAATAAAGGAGTTACTGCAGCATACCATCTTCTCAAAACACCTTCTTTACGAGGATCTTTTGGATCAAAGTTAATTCCAGATTTTGCTCCACCAATTGCAGGTCCAGCTACTGTAAATTTAACTTCCATTGTTTTTGCTAAAGACTCAACTTCACGTTTATCCAAACCTGCTCTCATTCGAGTACCACCACCGGCAGCTCCACCTCTTAAAGAATTGATTACTACCCATCCTTCAGCATCAGTTTCAGCATCTTTCCACTCAAATACTATTTCAGGTCTTTTATTTTCGAATTTGTAAAGTAAGTCTTTCATAATTAATAATTTGTAAATTTAAAATTGTTCAGTACAATTAGTTTTGTTTATTTACAGTCAAAAATTGAAGTACATTTTGTTTAATAAACTTCAAAAATTTATTTGCAAAGATAAAAAGAAAATATCGTTTGTTGCGTTGTAACCAATGTATTATTCATAACACATTTTAAAAATGATGTGATTAATTTGGAGTATGTAAAATTCCACCTACAACATTTCTAGAAGCTCCTGTAACAGAATTAATTGTATTTGGTTCATTTTCTAAATACAAAGCTCCCAGAAAACCAAAGATTATTGCTTCCTTAAAATCAATAATTTCTTCAGATGGCAAAATAACTTCTCCATCAAAATACTTCTTAATTTTCTCAATCAAAAAACCATTTTTTGCTCCACCTCCAGTAATTAAAACCGATTTCAATTTCTGATCATTTAAAATGGCACCTATTTGGATAGCAATATGCTCAATGATGGTTCTCAAATTATTTTCAATATCACGATCAAACTTTATTAACGGATAAAAATGAGTTTCTAACCATTCAGTTCCTAGTGATTTTGGCGCAGATTGCGAATAGAAATCCAATTTATTCAACAAATCAAGTAAAAAGAAATTAATCTCTCCTGATTTTGATAATTCACCATTTTTATCATATCTCAACCCCTTTGATTCAACCAATCTATTCAGTGGTAGATTACCTGGACAAATATCAAATGCAATAATTTCATTATTTTTCATAAAACTGACATTCGAAATACCTCCAATATTTAGAAATGAATCAGCCAGTTTATTAAACAATTTAAAATCTCCAATCGGAACAAGAGGTGCTCCCTGTCCTCCTGCCACAACGTCTTTTGTTCGGAAATCATTTATCACTTTAATTCCCGTTAAAAAAGACAAAGTTGTCCCACAACCAATTTGATAAGTAAAACCGTTTTCAGGTTGATGATAAATTGTTTGACCATGAGAGGCAATTACATCTATTTTTTCAGTCTGAATTTCATTTTTATCAATAAATTGATTTACTAAGGTTGCGTATAACTGTCCAATTTTTTTATCTAACTGTAGCATCAAAGGAACAGAAAGTTTAGTCGCATTTTTTAATTCTAAAATAAATTCATCTTCATAAGCATAAGATTCTGTATAAAGCACATCAAAACTCCATTCATTATTCTTTGATTTTGTGTACTTTACATAAGAAACATCTAAACCATCCATAGATGTCCCAGACATTAAGCCGATAACATTATAACTTCTCATAGTGTTAAATGTATGAAAATTTAAATAATATCAGTAAATTTGTCATCGATAATTTTGTTAATATATCAAACTATAACGATATGAATTTTGAATTAACTGAAGAGCAATTAGCGGTAAAAGAGGCTGCAAGAGATTTTGCTCAAAACGTATTAAAACCAGGTGTAATCGAAAGAGACAACCTTCAAAAATTTCCAGCTGAAGAAATCAAACAATTAGGTGAACTTGGGTTCATGGGTATGATGGTTAGTCCAGAGTACGGTGGAAGCGGAATGGATACTATTTCATACGTTTTAGCAATGGAAGAAATCTCTAAAGTTGATGCTTCTACCTCTGTTTGTATGTCAGTAAACAACTCTTTAGTTTGTTGGGGATTAGAAAAATACGGAACAGAAGAACAAAAACAAAAATACTTAGTTCCTTTAGCTAAAGGAGAAAAAATCGGTGCTTTCTGTTTATCAGAGCCTGAGGCTGGTTCAGATGCAACTTCTCAAAGAACTACTGCAATCGACATGGGGGATCATTATTTATTAAATGGTACTAAAAACTGGATTACGAATGGTTCTTCAGCTTCTACTTATTTAGTAATTGCACAAACAAATATTGAAGCAGGACATAAAGGAATTAATGCTTTCATCATCGAAAGAGGAATGGAAGGATTTATCGTTGGTGCAAAAGAAGATAAAATGGGTATTCGTGGAAGTGATACACATACTTTATTATTCAATGATGTTAAAGTTCCAAAAGAAAACAGAATCGGAGAAGATGGATTTGGTTTCAGTTTCGCTATGAAAGTATTATCTGGAGGTAGAATTGGAATTGCTGCTCAAGCTTTAGGTATTGCTGCAGGAGGTTTAGAATTAGCTTTAGCATACTCAAAACAACGTTCTGCTTTCGGAAAAGAAATCTATAAACACCAAGCAATCGCTTTCAAATTAGCTGATATGGCTACAGAAATTGATGCTGCAAGATTATTAGTTCATAGAGCTGCTGCTGACAAAGATGCTGGTAGAAACTACGATCAATCTGGAGCAATGGCGAAGTTATACGCTTCAAAAGTAGCTATGGAACAAACAGTTGAAGCTGTTCAGATTCACGGTGGTTACGGATTCGTTAAAGAATACCACGTTGAACGTTTAATGCGTGATGCTAAAATTACTCAGATTTACGAAGGAACTTCAGAAGTTCAAAAAATCGTTATCTCAAGAAATATTTTGAAAGATTAATTTCGATTAATATTCATAAAAAAACCGATTCAAGTATTTTGAATCGGTTTTTTTTATGTCTTTATTTTAGTACTGCACTCTTCTTAAAGAAGTACCATCAGAATAAACATCAAATACAATTCCTGAGTAATTCAAATCTACCGTTTGACCCAGATAATTGATTGTATTAATAATTTTCTGTACTTCTCTTTTTGATCTTAATGATACAATATCAGAAACAGTCTCTACACCATTGAAATCAACTTGTCTCAATCTATAATAAACTTCAGTCTCTTCATTTAATTCATCGTCATGTATAACATAAGAATTCAATTTTGTAGAATTTCCTGCTCCGTTTACTCTTGCAATTGGATTAAATAAATAACCATCATTACTTTTCTCAACTATAAAATAATTATTATTAAACTCTGATGCAGTAACCCATTGTATTTTATTAGATTTTTCTGATGATTTAGCATTAAAATACATTAACTCTATTGGCAACACTACGCTAGATGGACAAGTTCCTGAAAAAGTTGGAACAGTTGGTGTGGTAAAAGCAGGGGGACTTCCTCCATTATTTGTGTATGTCCCACTATGATTAACGACAGAAGGTGTACCGGAATTTGTTATAACAATACTTCCACCAGACTCAACATCTAATTGATTTCCAGATGATGCAAAAGTTGTGTTTGTAGCTGTAACTGAACCAGATTCACTAAAAACATCATTACCGCCATATCCAAAAGCACTTTTAGCTGTATTTCCTGAAAAATAACAATTCGTAAGTGTTAAATCTCCGCCATTAGTTGTCAATGTTCCGTATGTACTTCCTGTAGGATTCGTATTATTCCGAACTAACACTCTTGTAAAAACTGTTGTGCCTCCATAAAACGCTGCTGCACCACCATATTTCGTTGAATTATCATAGGTATCGCTATATTCAATTATGCAATCAGTCAAAACTAAATCTCCAGTAGTTTGATAGATGGCAGCTCCTTCAGATCCATCATGGTCAGTTTGAGAACCAGAAAACAAACAATTGGTATAAGTGACATCTGTAGTTGAGTTTGCAACGGTAATAGATAAAGCAGCTCCATTAGATATTGTCGCTGCACTACTCTTATAATTCCCTATAAATGCTGTATTCGTAACATTCAAGACAATACTTGACCCTTTTACATCAATCCCTCCAGATGCACCGTGCGAAGGATCCCCATTACAATACATACCTCCACCATTAATATTAACTGTTGAATTTGAATTAATTGCAATTGTAGCATATTTACTTGAACCACCGTTTGTATTACAAATAACATTTGTAAGTGTTACACCCGGTGAACCTGTATTTCCAATTTGTAAACATTGGCCATCAACATTCGAAGAGTACTTTGTAAATTGAATGTCCTCAAGGGTTACACTAGCACTAATTTCAGCAAAGTGATATGCCCCGTGAATACCAGAATAATCATTATCAAAAATAGTTTTCTTATTCCCCGCACCTATTATGGTAATATTCTCAGTAAAAGTATATCCATAATTTTGAGTTTGAGACCCACCCACCGAACTGGTATAAGTACCTGCATCGACATAAATCATATCACCGTCTACAAATGGACCATATGCTGCCCAAAGCGCTCGAAATGTTGCTTTCGGTGAAGATGCAGCAGTACCATTGTTAGCATTATTACCAACTGCAGTAGTGAAAATATCATCACTATTTAAAGTTGCATCATTGATGTAATAGTTTGCACTTCTTAAAACACAAGAATGAACAAAAACAAAAAAAATAACATTAAAAATTCTCACTATTTATTTTTTTAAAATGAAATAGTTACAATTATTTACAAACACAAAGTTATTTTATCTTTTTAACAAAAAATGAAATTTTGATTTAAATAAATGGAATTAAGTATTATTACTGAATTCTCCTAACTGAAGTTCCATCAGAATATACATCGAAAACAATTCCTGAATAACTTTCATTCACTTCTTGCCCAATAGTATTAATTACCTTTATTATTTCACCAGATAATTTTGTCATATCAACTGCAACAATTTGTGTTTTTGTTTCTTCACCATTGTAGTCGATTTGTGTCAATCGATAGTAATTAATTCCATTTACATAGTCCTGATCCTCGATTGAATAATTTATGATATGAGTAGAATTACCTGCACCATTAACCCTTGCAATCGGAGAAAAGTGATACCCATCAAAACTTCTTTCAATCACAAAGTAATCATTGTTAAGTTCTGTAGCTGTTGCCCAACTAACCAAAACATTATCTACTTTTGATTTTGCTTCAAATTTTATTAACTCGATTGGTAATGGTATAGCAGCTTCAACAGCTATCGTCCACCATGAAAATGCATCTATGTTAGAGAATGAATTTGTATTTGCACTTGTGTTTTCATTACTACTTTTCACAACCCAAGTTGAACCAGCATCTGTAGATCTCCACAATTTAAAAGAAGACTCACTTGCTCCTAAACCATTTAATTCATTATCAAAATAATTAAATAATAAAGTTGCTGCTAAACCTGTGTTATTTGTAGGACTGATAATAAAATAACGCTGAATACTTTCATTCCCTTCTACATTTTGAACAGCATGACCTCTACTAATAGTCGTTGTACCAAAGTCGGCTGATGAAGTTAACATCACACCCATTCCACCAACATTGAATGCATTTGGATTATTGATAGCTAACGTAGTTGTAATTAAACCAGTAGGGCCATAAATTCGATCGGTATTACTTTCTCCAACAATAGTTCCAGTAGATGATAAATCAATGTTATAACCATTCAAGAATACATCAGCTGTCGCCCCTGACATATTCAAATTATTAGTAACAACAATCCCTCTATTCAATGTTAGTCCTGTACTCGAATTACTATTCGTTAAATTATAAAAAGTAGTTGTTGCAGAACCTGTAATACTTTGATTTGTTGAGCCATTAAAAGTAACCGTTTTTGATCTGTTTGTGAATGTTCCACTATTTGACCAATTACCAGACAAAGCAATATCATAATTTGAAGTACCCGAATTAAAACTTGCATCTAAAGTAGTTCCTGACATGATTGTTAAACTTCCAATAATATTAATATTTGAAGCTAACCTTACTGTTGGTTTTGTTGACTGAGAAGTTGCATTTGAAATAATTACATTTGGCATATCAGCCGAAGAACTAATTGTAAACACCTGACTATTTGATGTGCTTGCATCCCCAAATTGAATAGTTCCTCCACTTACGTTATAAGTACCTGAAATATTATAGTAATCTTTCGAATTACTTGTTTTATTTCTAATAATAATTGTTCCACCAGACATATTAAATGTAGATGAATTTGAACTCATATCAAATGCGGCTATACTTCCTGAAGCACTACCATAAATATTTAATAAAACTACTCCTCCACTTTGCGTATAAGTATATGGATTTGCTCCTGCAGATGTAGGAGCAATTCTACCTGCAACATTTAAATTTCCACCTTCAATAATTATTCTTGCTGAACTACCTTTTGTTCTTAAACTATTACCTGTAGAATTACCAATATTCATAGTTCCTTGAGTTATTTTCAAGTATCCTGAAACATCCCAAGAATCACCACTTGCAGTGATTGTTACATTTGGATTATTTAACCAAAAACCACATGTAGAAAGAATTTCATGAGATTTTCCAGTATAAAATATTTGATTTGAATAAGTATAAGTACCTGAAAACTTTATTGTTCCATTTAATAATTCATTTGCAGTATTAGCTGAATAATGTAAAAATTCTGTATTCGTTGAAAAATTAGTCGGCATAATTTCTAGAATATTTGCACTTGAAGTCCCCATATCTACTGTCATCACATTGAATTTTGTAGTACCACCAGTTCCTGAAATCGTTTGATTTCCATTTTTGTTAAATGTCACATCACAAGATCCATTCGTATAAAAATCTAACACATTATTATTGACAATATTTCCGGTTGTAGTTAAATAAGCATAACCAGCGGAATTAGGAGCATTAAACGTTCCTGTTGAAGAAATAGAAATATCTCCAGAAACATCAAAAGACCTACTAGAATTTCCATCAAAACTTAAGGTCCCATTTATCAATAAAGTTGAAGCTGTAGCATCTGCATTAATCGTTATTGTATGTCCTAATTGAATTGTTATCAAATTTGCAGAATTTGTTGGCACTAATGTAGCAGTAATCCAAGATGAATTATCTGCTGAAGATTGCCAAGCTGAAGCTGTATTCCAGTTCCCTGTCGTATTTAACGATCGATAATAATCGGTTGGAGCAGAACCTTGAGTTACAATCAATGTTTGGTTAACATTTGTAGCTGCAGAATAATTAGAATTTCCACTTTGAGATGCTGTAATAACTGTTGAACCTGCACCTACTATTGTTACAGTGTTTCCAGAAACTGTAGCTACTAATGGATTTGAACTTGTATATGTAATTGTTAAACCAGAACTAGCCGAACCTGTTAATGTAAATGCTGCATCACTTGTTGTTTTACTTGCTAATGCTCCAAAAGTAATTGTTTGGGAAGCTTGAGTAATGTTTGCCGAAAGTCCTGTAGGTTGTGTCAAAGTATAATTTCCAGAATTTGCACCTCCTAATGTTGATGTTGATGTTACTGAAATTCCTGTCCCAACATTTGCACTTGCAAAAGTTCCTGTTCCTGTTAAAGTAACTACATCGGGAGAAATGATTCCATTTAAAGTACCTGTAATAGTCGCATTAGTCGTTCCATTATAGATTTTATTATTTGCTGATGCCGAACTAACTGTTAATGCAACTGCAGTGATGGAAGCAGTTAATGTTGGTTGAGTTATCGAATAGTTACTGCTTGGTACTGTAAAAGAACCTGATCTAGTTAGTGTTTTATTTGTTCCAACGTTAACATTTGGAAAAGCCCATGTTACAAAATCACTAACCGTAAAAGATTCACTATTCATTAAACCTGAATAAGCTGCAGTACCAGTCATTACTACAGAAGTCGTTCCATCATACGTTTTAGATGTTCCTGACAAACCTGAAATAGTCAACGCTTTTTTAGAAACATTACTTGAAGCAGTTGCAACATTTACGGTAGTTGCTCCTGAGCTAGTCAAAACAACATTACCTGAATAAGTCCCAACTGCAGTAGCAACAGCTAAACGAATATAGATCGTTGTTGAAGCTACAGTTCCACTTAATTGAGTTAATGTCTGAGTTGATGCGAAACCTGAAGCTCCTCCAGCAGTTTTGGAAACTTCAAATCCTGCAGGCGGAGTTATTAAAACATCATTCGTCAGCAATGAACCAGAAACAGTAAAATTTGATGTTGAACTAGCTGTACCATATGTTGTTGAAAGTGCGCTTAATGTTCCTGTTGTTAAAATTGTTGGGGAAGTAGCTGCCGCAGCCGTAATAGAAACATCATCAATTGTTAAATTAGAAGATCCTTTTGTAAATGTCCATCTTATATACCTAGAAGTTGAGCTAAGAGAATATGTACCTTTAGTTGTACAAGTTGTAGGTAAATCTGTAGAACCAGATAAATTAATAATTGTCGACCAAGTACTACCGTTAGCAGATTCTTCAACAAGTAATGAAGAAGTTGTAGCAGAATTTGATTTTACAACAAAAGATAATTGATTCGGAGATGCATTAAAATTTACGGTTGAATATTGAGCTGATGCATCAAATTTACCACCATTACTCCCTGAACATGCGAAAGAAGTACTATAATATGTCCCCATCGATTCTGTCCATCCTGTTGGAGCTGTACCCCAAGAACTTCTAGAGACAGGTAATGTCGCTTGTGAAAAAGCAAAATTTGAAAGAATAAAGCAGAAGATATAGCCTAAATAAATGATAAATCCTCTACTTTTTTGTTGTCCAGTTTTCATAATGTTAAAAATAAAAATACATTACAAAGCGGTTTCAGTATGGAAAAATCCATCATCAAGGATGCTCACTTTTTATTTAAAAAGCAATATTTCTTTGCTTCACTATTCTTTTAATTTATAAATCCATTTAAAGTTAAATTCAAACTTTTCGTTGACTTATAATTCATTACAAATTTAGAGAATCAAAGTGAATCGACAATATTATTTTTATGTTAAAAAACTGATTATCAACATTTACCGATTTAGTAAATGGATTTACTATGGATATCCCCAATGTTCTTTTGATAACTTAGTCCAAAAAAAAAGCACTAGAAATCTAGTGCTAAATTTTCATTAATATTAAATTAACTTATTGAATTCTTTTCACAGTTGAACCATCTGAATAAACATCAAAAACAATTCCTGAATAATTCTTATCGACTTCTTGACCGATTGAATTTACTGTTTGCATAAATTGAGTGTTTTTCTTAGTCATATCAACAGAAACAATTTTAGAGGTCGTTTCTTCTCCATTATAATCTGTCTGTATTAATCGATAGTAATTTATACCATTGATATAATCTTTATCAATAGTCAAATAATCAATTTTGTGTGTTGAATTTCCAGCACCATCTATTCGAGTAATTGGAGTAAAATGAGTTCCATCGAAACTTCTTTCAATCGTAAAATAATCATTGTTTATTTCTGCAGCAGTTTCCCAATTTAATTTCACATCATTCTGTTCTGATTTCGCTTGGAAATAAACTAATTCAATTGGAAGTGGAACTGCTTGATCTCCTGCAGCTCCAAATGAACTAAATGTTGTCAAAGAATTCCATGTTAAAATATTTGAACCCGGATTAAAACTTGACGAGCCTTGTTCTGTCCCAGTTAAAAAAGTACATCCTGTAGGTTTATACCATGTTCCACTACTTAATTTAACTGGCTCGAAAGTTGTTTCAGAACCATTAATGTCAGCATTATCATAAGTGTAAGATATCGAGTATGTTGGACTTGAAATCCCCGATGGACTCACTTCCCAAAATCTATTTATATAATTTGTAAGTGACGGATTTAAACCTGGCACTTTAACTGGTTTTGTATACGTTGTAATAGATGAATTCGTTAAAGTTGCTGAAGATAGTGTTAATGATAATGGAGTATAATAGTTTGCATCTCCAACAGGGAAACTATAACTTGTCAATGAATTTACATAGTGTTTTACATTTCCAATAACACCACTATTATCATAAGCTACTACATAAGACGATGAACTTCCACCTGAAATTGTAGCATTAGCAGATGAACTTCCTAATGTTAGAGTATAGCTTACTGTTTTAATCAAACCTGAAGTTAACGTTAAACTCGTTTGTGCAGTAATATTTGATGCTAAAGTAGTAAATGCACTACCTGATTTATTTGTTGCTAATTTATTGAAAACTTCACCTGAATATGCTGTACCTGCCATATCACCTGTAACACTCACATTATCTAAAGAACAATTATTTCCAAATTGCGAAGTAAATAAAAAGGCAATCTGCAATGAAGCTTGGTTTTCAGCACCAACTGGTAAAGTTACAGATTGAGTCGTCCATCCATTTGACACACTATATCTTGTAACATTCGAACCTACTGATGTCCAAACACTTCCATCTGTTGAATATTGAACAGTAACATAATCGTTTGAAGCTGAATAACCATTATCTCTATACCAATCAAAATTCACGACAATATTCGAATAATTCGTAGTAGAAAAACCACTTGTTCTTCTTAGTCTAATTTGATTCCCACTTGTTGCAGAATAGGAGTTAAATTTTGCAAAATATGTTCCTGCCGAAGCTGCAGATACTGTTGGATTAGATGAAGAAGAAACGTAAGTTAACGCTGGAGCTGTTGTTACATTCGTAACCAAAGTTGTTCCCCATCCTGAAGGAATAGAACCTGAGTTCTCAAAACTTTCAGTCAATAAACTAGTTCCTGTAGAACCTCCTATAATAGCTGAAGTTGATGATACTGTTGAATTACCTGTTCCATCAAAAGTGACAGTTCCAGTTCCTTCTGTAAAATAATCTCCAGAACTTGTCCAATTTCCTGCTATATTAATATCAAAAGTACCTTGAGCTAATTTCCCTCCAGATAAAGTTGCATTTCCATTGATATCGATGTTTCCAAAAAGTGTTTTAGTGCCAGATCCACTCGATACAAAATGATTATAACTAGCTGGAATTACTTTCTGTGCACTACCACTATTATAAGTAAATGTCCCATAAAACGTTGGAACTGCATCAAAACCTGAAATCACATAATTTGAGGCACTTGCATAGGTATTATTTATTGCATGACCAGAAACATTCCCCATTGTGAACGTACCTGTTCCAGAAGCCCTATAGATTCTATTGGCAAGATTTAATGTTAAAGCATTTCCAGTTGTTCCTAAATTAAAATTCCCTCCAACTGTTACATCGTTCGGATTTGTAGCTATACCTCCCGCAGTATTTGCATTTGCAATAGTTAAATCATTCAAAACAGTTAAAGTAGTTCCTGATCCAATTGTAACGGTATAACCATTATTTGTTCCAATTTGTAAATTATAAAAAGAAACGGATGGAATTGTTTGATTTTTGGCTACCCAATTATTGCCAGAAGCAAAAATTGTAGTACCTGTATTTTCATTAAATGATGCATCATCAATAGCTATAGTTGCACCTTCAACTCTGAGTGAACCAGTTCGATGATAAAAAAGAGTGGATGATTCTACAGTAAAACTAGCAACATATAAATTAAAGCCATTCATATCAAAACCAGAAGTTCCATATGTATTTTGAATTTTAAAAGATTGTATCGTTAATGTATTGAGTATTTTGTAAAAAGACAACCTATTTAACCCTACACCAACACTCATTGTTGTCATATTACCTGAACCTGAAATTGTAGCATAATTTCCAGAGTTTCCTCCTTCAAAATTGACGAAAAAAGTTGAGGTTTTATTGTAAGTTCCATCAATAATAGCATTTCCATAAATAGATGTATTGTGACCAGTAGTTAATGATGTGAAGTAAAAAAATGCTCCTGAAGCTATTCTTAAATCATACATAGGTTGTGATGTAGAAGCATCTGAAACAGTAGGATAATTTGAAAGTCCACTTGGTACATAAATACTAGAATATCTTGTTGGTATTACATCACCTTCCCAATTTGAAGCTGTACTCACCTCAGTACTAGTTGAACCATCCCATAATTGACCGGCATAATCTCCTACATAAACGTCAGCATCCCAACCTGAACCAACAACTGAGCCATCTGATGTAAATTTAACAGTTATACTTCCACTCGTAGCGACATACATATATGAAGTACTTATTGTACCTGAATTTGACTGCTCTCCAATTAATCTATCAGATGTTGTAGTACCATCATACACAAAAAAATAATCTGCAGAACTTTCAGTTGAAAGAGAATTAAGTTTAATTCGAATGTATTTTCCTGCTGCGCAATTAAATGTATAAGTAGCTGTTACACTACTTGAATAGTTACTTCCACTCCCTCCATTATCATAAAATTTATCAGGAGACGCAGATGTAGCGGTTATCGTAGCTGATTGAGAACCTGAAGTTCCCATTGTAAGGGTTGCTGCTAAAGAATTTAAGGTAGAAAATAGAAAAGCAATATATAAAAGCTTAGAATTGAATAAACGTTTATAGTCCATCATTTGTAGTTTGTAGTAATAGTTTAAATAATAGCTCTAAAATATAATTTTAGCGCTGCAAACTTAATGAAAAAAGAATCGTAAAAAAGCTTTGTGTTATCAAATAAGTCCCTGAAATTAAACTTAATGCGTTTAGTAATGCTTAAATATTAATTTTATGCATCAAATTTTAATTTAATTCAAAAAAAAAGCTGTTTCAAATAGATTTGAAACAGCTCAATATTAGAAAAAATCAATTATTGAATTCTTTTCACAGAACTTCCATCTGAATACATATCAAAAACAACTCCTGAATAAGACTCATTTACTTCTTGACCTGCAGTATTGACAGTCATCACTTTTTCACCTTGAATTTTCGTCATATCCACAGCAACTATTTCCGAAGAAGTTTCAGTACCGTTGTAATCTGTTTGAATTAAACGATAGTAATTAATTCCATTACTAAATTCTGTATCAATCAAGAAGTACGAAATAGTGTGAGTTGAATTACCTGCACCATCAACCTCTGAAACTTTTGAAAAACTCTCACCATCAAGACTTCTTTCAACTGTAAAATAATCATTGTTGATTTCTGATGCTGTTTTCCAATTTACTTTTACATTGTTTTGATATTTTTTTGCTTCAAAAGACAACAATTCAATTGGTAACGCAACAGCTTGATCTCCGGCTCCACCAAATGAACTAAAACTTGTCAAATTAGACCAAGTCAATGTGTTTGTTCCAGCATCTAAAGCCGCTGTTCCTTGAGCTGTTCCTGTTAAAAAAGTACATCCTGTTGGTTTGTACCATGTTCCACTGCTTAATTTTACAGGTTTGAAATTAGTTTCTGAACCTACAATATCAGCATTATTATAACTGTAAGCCATAGTATAAGTTGGACTTGTTATTCCTGAAGGGCTCACTTCCCAAAATCTATTTACATAATTTGTTAATGACGCGTTTAACCCGGTAACTTTAACACCTTTTGTGTATGCTGTAATAGATGCACTTGATAATGTTGCTGAAGTTAAAGTGAAAGTCATCGGTACATAATAATTTGCATCACCAATTGGCAATGAATAAGCTGCATTTGAATTTACAAAATGCTTTACATATCCAATTGTTCCGCTATTATCATAAGCAACAACGTAAGAAGAAGAACTACCACCAGTTACAGTTGCATTTGAAGATGATGTTCCCAATGTTAACGTATAACTTGCCGTTTTCAAGAAGCCTGAAGTTAAGGTTAAACTAGTTTGAGCAGTAATATTTGATGCCATTGTTGTCGATGCTCCACCAGTCTTATTCATTTGTAATTTATTAAATACTTCACCTGAAAATGGTGTTCCTGAATCGCCAGTTACACTTACATTATCTATATGACAATCGTTACCAAACTCTGAAGTAAATAAAAATGCAATATAAATTGTCGCTTGATTTTCAGCACCTGCAGGTAAAGTAACGCTTTGACTAGTCCATGAATCTCCACTTGCTGAATATCTAGTAATTGATGAACCAACTGATGTCCATGTCGAGCCATTAGTCGAGTATTGAACATTCACATAATCATCATCTGTATCGTAACCATTATCTTTAGTCCAATCAAAATTTACTACAATATTAGAATAGTTAGTTGTTGAAAAACCTGAACTTCTATGCAATCTCATTTGCCCTGTACCAGAAGCTGTAAATGAATTAAACCTCACAAAATAAGACCCATTTGAAGCGCTAAAGCCTGTTGGATAAGAACTAGATGACACACAAGTAATCGCTGGATTAACACCACCATCTGTAACTAAAGTAGTGCTCCAACCTGCACTTAAAGCTCCTCCATTTTCAAAACTATCTGAAAACAAACTAGAACTTCCTCCACCTAACATTGCTGTTGTAGCCGAAACCGTTGCATCTCCAGAACCATCAAAGGTTACTGTTCCCGTTCCCTCTGTGAAATAATCCCCTGAACTTGACCAATTCCCTGCGACTGTTATATCAAATGTACTTTGCGCTAATTTCCCTCCTGACAAGGTAGCATTACCATTAATATCAATATTACCAAATAACGTTTTTGTCCCTGATCCAGTTGAAACAAAATTATTATAAGTTGCAGGGATTACTTTTTGAGCACTTCCACTATTATAGGTGAAAGTACCATAAAAGGTTGGTGTCCCAAAACCTGAAACAGCATAATTAGAAGCACTTGCATAAGTTACATTTATAGCATGACCAGAAACATTTCCCATCGTTATTGTTCCTGTTCCTGATGCACGATAAATTCGATTCGCTAAATTCAATGTTAAAGCATTTCCTGTGTTACCTATAATCATATTGTTAGCTACAGTCACATCATATGCATTTGTAGCAATCCCTCCAGCTGAACTTGTATTTAAAAAAGTTAAGTCATTTGTTACTGCTAAACCAGATGCTGTGCCCAATGTAGTTGTATAACCATTTTGAGTTCTAATTTTTAAATTATAATAAGTCGTAGTCCTTACCGTTTGATTACTTGGAGAATAAGTATCACCTTGACAATAATAAACTGTACCTGTACCTGGATTAAAGTTGCCATTAGTTGTAAAATAAGGATTAATATCATCCCCTGGATTTGCCCACATTGAAGCATCTGGATTTCCCCAAATATTCAAATTACCTGCTCTCAAATATAAAGTTCCTTCTTGAAAGAAAAATTCAGTTGTTACATCATAACCATTCATATCGAAAGACCCACCTGTTTGCACATAAAAATGTCTAACATTTACATTGTTTTGTAATGTATAACTTGATCCACTTTCAAAAGAAAAGGGACTAGCAACACCTGAGAAAAAATTACCCGTTCCGCCAAATGTTTTACTTGAACCATATAAATAGATATAAATTGTACCTGTATGATTAATTGTACCATTATTTACTAAATTCCCATAGATATCAATAGTACCAATTGAAGTATTTTGAAGTGTTAACGTAGCTCCTGAATTTATAGTAATATTTAAACATTCAGCTGAAACACCTTCTGCAATTGTTGGTGCATATGTTGTACCTGATGGAATTGTAACATTATCTGAAGAAGTTGGCACAACAGTTCCTGACCAATTTGATGCTGTATTCCAACTAGTACTTGTACCTCCAACCCAAGTTAAATTATTCGAACTAGTTGAACATCCAGAAGAATTTGATGAACCACTCCAATCCCAGCTACTATTTACTGCAGCAACATGAACATAATAGGTTGTACTAGGATTTAACCCAGTAAAAGTGTAAGTAACTGTTGGAGAATTAACTAATTGAGAACCGACAGAGTAATCTCCGAAATATGTTGCATTTTGATCTATTAAAACATAATAATAACTAGCACCTGTACTAGCAGACCAAGTAGCAGAAATAGAAGATGATGAGACTGTGGAACAAGTTAATCCTGTAACATTTAAAGGTACTGTCTTAAAAGTTGAGGAACTCGCCCATGAACTGTATGAACTACCACCACAATCACTTCTTACATACAAAGTATATGTCGTATTAGCAGACAATCCAGTTACAGAAGCAGAAACTACTCCTGCACCTGTTGTTCCACTTGCAGCTAAACCTGTTGCACCACTTCCTCCAGCACCAGAAGATCTAACTTCCCACTGATAACCATTTGCAGGAGCAGAACCTGGAGCAGTCCAAGAAGCTGTACATGTTGTTTGGGCTATCGCACTAGTCGTTAATGAAGAAGGTGCAGAACAAGATGATACAGGAGTAAAAGTATATTTTTGACCTTCAGCAGGTTTTGCAGACAAGCTGGTTGTAAATGTTCCTGATTGAGCTGTAGGCGAAGTACCTGTTCCATTTAAAGTTAAATAGGCACCTGCCGCATCATAAATTCCTATCGAAGCAGAACCCGAACTTACAGCAGTTGCCCCACGTGAATAATAATATTCAATAACATTAGTTGTTTCATACAACCATATTTGAAAAGAAATCACATCGCCACCTGCCGAATAATTCCACTCAGACTGATACCATTCAATTTTCAAAATTCTATTTGGAGCTGAACCCGAAGTAACATATCTTGGATAATTCCCATTTTGTAAATCATCCCACAAAGGAAACAAACAAGGCTTCATTAAATTAGCATTCGATGACGAATTGGTTACATATGATGAATTTGTTGCAGTAAATGACAACCAACCATTACTTCCAACTCTACAAATCGAATAATCTGTACCTGAAAAATTAAACGTAAAAGGTAAGGTAAGTGTACTTGAATAATTTTCATCATCAGTTGGTCCGGAAAAACCAGTAAAATTAGTCGTACCAGTTAATACATTATAAGTTGAAGAACTAGCTGAAAAAGTATAACTACTTGCTTGTGAGTATATTTCATTTACAGAAGTAAACAAAAATAAAACTAAAACAACAAATTTTAGAAAATTTAAAATAACAGCATTTCCATTGCAATAAACAGATTGTTTTACGTTCGAGTCCATAACCATATAATTTAACATCATCAAGATAATTAAATTATTTAATAAATAAACTTTAAATGAATAAATTACTGTTTAAAACGATATTATTTACCCTAGTAATTATTATTTGATAAATTTTAAATCATAAATAGTTCTTTAACTCAAAAAAACATAACAAAAAAAGCGAGTAATAATTTCTCCTTACTCGCTTTTCCTTTTGAAAATTTAAACCTAACCTTTTAACCTAAAACTGTATTCGTTTTACCGATGTACCATCTGAATAAATATCGAATACAATGCCTTTTGCTGTTTCATCAACTTCTTGACCTAGAGAATTAACTGTCATAATAATTACACCTTTATTTTGTGTTTGTGACATATCAACTGAAATAATATCTGAATAAGTTTCCTCGCCGTGAAAACTTGTTAATTTTAATCTATAATATAAAATTGTTCTATCAAAATCAGAATCCATTGTAAAATAGCTAATTGTATGTACAGAGTTTCCTGCACCATCAACTCTTGTTATTTCAGAAAAATCTTTACCATTCTCACTTCTTTCTAATGTGAAATAATCATTATCAACTTCAGATGCTGTTTGCCATGAAACTTTCACATCTTTTTGATATGGCTTTGCATTAAATGAAACCAATGTTATTGGCAATGTTACAGCATATTGTTGAGAACCTAATGTAAAAGGGCTATACGCTGACCAATTGGTATTCGACGATACAACTCCTGAAGAAGTTCCCGAAATATTATTTCCACCAGCATTCTCCCAGGCTGTACCTGTGAAATGTGCTACAATTAAATCAGATGCATTTGGTGCGTATACATTACTGTTTGAACCCCAAGACAATTCTATTGTTGCATCTGAAGCTCCTGAACGGTCAATTGTCCAGTATTCTCTTTTACTTGGTTGGTAAATTGACCCTCCTGTTACGGTATATGTCCCATATCCAGCTCCATAATATTTCACGGTCCAAGTAGTTGCTGATGAACTAGATGGAGTAACTGAAGCCTGTCTATATAAAGTACTTGTACCTACAGGAAATGTAAATTTCGTAGTAGAGTTTGTGTTTTTCTTACAAAAACCTACAATACATTTTGTATCTGCAGCACCTGAAACCGAACCAGTAGTTTCAAATGTTACCGCTTCTGTTGAAGAAGATGCTGAAATATTACCTGAAGTAAATGTTAGTACTCCGTTAATCGTAATTCCTTTTGAAACTGTTAAACCAGCAGAATTATTTAAGGTCAAATTATTAAACGTCGTATTAGAATTTCCATTAATTGTTTGAGCTGAAGTTCCATTAAAAATAGTCGTTCCTGCACCAGAAGTAAATGTTCCATTATTTGTGAAATCTCCTTTAACAGTCAAATTATAAACGGATTGATCCAAAGTTGCACCTGCTTCTACAATTAAACTTCCAATAGTTGTATTACTTCCTAAAATTGGCTGAGAAGTGACACATGTATTTGTGGAAGAAATGATTACTCTATCATTTAATGATGGAGCAACTGAAGGAACACTATAGGTTGAACCATTGAATGTTTTCCAATTTGACAACGTATTCCATGCAGTACTTGAACCATACCAAATAAAATCACCAGAAGCCACAGTTGTTGAAACAGTTGGATTGGAAGAAGTTGTCGTCACTACATGTGTTGTTGTTACCGGACCACTACATCCTGCTGCACTTGCTGTGATTGTTGTTGTTCCACTCCATCCTGCTGCATACGTTACAGCACCTGTCGAAGCATTGATGCTATTTCCGCTAAATGCTAAAGTTGTTGCATCTAAACTATATGTGATTCCTGTTGAATTCGTTGCTGTAGTTGTTGTCGTAACTGTTGCAGCTCCTTGACAACGGGTTGATGTTGCCGGGGAAAATGCATTGATTGTTACTGTTGGGGTTACAGTAAATGAAACATCGCTCGTTGTTTCTGAACAACCTCCATTTGCTGCAATCGTGTAACGCACCGTCGCTGTTGTATTTGCCGCAATATCTGCCGGAGTATACGTTGTTCCAGAAATAGTTCCTCCACCTGATATCACTGACCAAGTACCTCCTGAAGGAGTACCTGTCAATGCCTTGGTTTGTGTTTCACAAATATCTGTCGTAGTTGTGGTGTTGGTTGCTGTTCCTGCATTTGAATTCACTGTAAATGAAACATCGCTCGTTGTTGCTGAACATCCTCCATTTGCTGCAATAGTGTAACGCACAGTTGCTGTTGTATTTACTGCAACATCTGCCGGTGTATAAGTTGTTCCAGAAATAGTTCCTCCACCTGATATCACTGACCAAGAACCTCCTGAAGGTGTACCTGTCAATGCCTTGGTTTGTGTTTCACAAATATCTGTCGTAGTTGTGGTGTTGCTCGCTGTTCCTGAATTTGAATTCACTGTAAATGAAACATCGCTCGTTGTTGCTGAACATCCTCCATTTGCTGCAATCGTGTAACGCACCGTTGCCGTTGTATTTGCCGCAACATCTGCCGGAGTATAAGTTGTTCCAGAAATAGTTCCTCCACCTGCTATCACTGACCAAGTTCCTCCTGAAGGTGTGCCTGTTAATCCCTTTGTTTGTGTTTCACAAATATCTGAAGTAGTCGTGGTGTTGGTTGCTGTTAAGCAAGAAGTCGCCGTTGTAAAAATCCACACCATACCCTCAGTTGTATTACAACCACCAGAACTAACCGCATCTATACGCCAGTAATAAGTTGTATTTCCACTTAAAGTACCCGGATCGTAGGACGTACCTGCTTGATTCGTTCCGTTTACAATATTAGTGGGCGGGTTATTCGTTCCAAAATAAACATTGTAAGTAGAAGCTCCACCGCCATTGGTCCAATTCAAAGTTGTGCCTGTAACATTAACATTCGTTCCAGCATTAGCCGGAGATGAAATTACTGCAGCAACAGGAATAGTTGGGGTTACATAAGTAATAACCACCCTACCTGAAGCTCCATTTCCACCGGATTTATTAGAAGCATCATCACTACCTCCGCCTCCTCCCCCTGGAGAAGAACCTGAAACACCGCTGCCGATTGATCCTGAGCCGCCTGTACCCCTTCCGGCTCCACCTGCACCCCCGCCAGTAGGACTAGCGCCGCCATCATTAAAACTAGCACTAGATCCGTTTACTCCATTGTTTCCACTTGCACCAGTTCCGGCAGAAGAACCACCACCACCACCACCATTACCGTCGCCAGTGCCACCACTCCCACCACTATATTTACAATCGGTACCAAAGCCAGCAGCAGAACTACCACCTGCACCAGCACTACCAGCGTTTCTTAAACCAGCATTCCCGCCTTTAGCGAGTACACCTGCAGTACTTGTGGGGACTGCATTTGAAGCATTAAACCAAGAATCTCCCCCAGCAGATGATGTATTACTATTTGAACTTGACGCACCACTTCCAGCATTACCAACATTGTAATAATAAGTAACATTTGGAATAACTGTTAACGTTGATTTACTGTAGGCACCCCCGCCACCTCCAGAACCTCCATTAGTTGCATCGGAGCAGTTTCCTCCTCCTCCTCCTCCGCCCCACGCTTCCACAATAACAGATGTTACACCGCAAGGAGGTGTCCATTCGTAAGAACCTGCTGTAGTTGCAGTAACAGTCGTGTAAAGAGAATATGTAATACTTATCTGACCTGAACCACCGGCTCCACCAGCATAACCAGTTGTAGAATTAACCTTTCCTCCCGATCCACCGCTCCCTTTAGTTGTACCTGCAGATCCATTTCCGCTTGAAGCCCATCCGGCATCAGAACCTACTACCCCTCCTGTTGGGGCAGTGCCACCGTAACGACAAGCTCCGTTTTGGGAGATTGTACTTGTAACATTACCGGCACTAGCTCCACCTCCACCAGCATAATAACCGCCTGAGCATCCTGAACTACCAGTTCCACCTGATCCACCATAGTAACTAAACGTACTTGAAAAACCAACATTTCCAGTAGATTTTGCAGCTCCTCCAGCACCATTTCCACTTGTTGTAGTTGATTTTTTACCTCCATTTCCTCCAACTGCCATAATAGTAGTTGCGTCTATAAAATAACTTGCTTCGCCGTCTCCTCCATCAATCCCCGTATTTGCACCTGCCGTACCTCCATTGCCCACAAAAATAGTGTATGAGTTTCCCGGTGTTACTGGATAAGAAGTTCTTTTAACATAACCACCACCAGCACCTCCGCCACCGCTAGCTGATCCTGATGATATTTTTGCACCTCCACCACCACCACCTGCTCCCCAACATTCAATGTCGATGGAAAAAACACCCGCAGGACAAGTCCACGTTTGTAAACCTGGAGTGGTAAAATTTTCAGTTGTTGTTGTAGATGTCGTCTGTCCCCAACCATTTAGACCAATCAGCAAAAGGCTAAAGAAAATCAACTTGAAAATGATTTCAAACAAGTTATTTTTCAAAGAAAAAATAAGTTTTGACATAAATTTCTGAGCATCCATTGGAATATCGAAGCTTTGTTCAGTAGCTCTATTTTCAACCCCATTACTCGTAATCCATTTTGTTCTTCTTTCAGAAAGTATAAATATTTTATTCATTATTCTTATTGTTTTATTTTAACGGCAAGATGCCTTCCAATTTATTTTATTGATTTAGTTTCTGAGGTTTGGTAATATGAAATGGAATTAACTATCAATGCTATTTTGATAATAAAATTTACCTCTACATGGAATTGAAAAATCTTTTAGCGAATTCATTTTTTTAAATTGCTCATTCATCCTTGAATTCCATGGAGAAGAAATTTTAAATTTTAAAATTGACAACTGACAAAAAAGAGGATCATTCTTAGCTTTTAAAACAATGGAACCGACAATTGATTTTCTATTTATTTTCAGCCTCATAGTACAAGTTTTATTATTTTGGCATCGCAAAAAGCCAAAATCAAACCAAAACCATAAAACGCTGAAACACTATAGGTATAACTAAATTACATTTTTAAAAAATTCCATTTTAAAAACATAAATTCCATATTATGGATTAAAAATAAAACGTAAAACACTGCTTATCAGCACTTTAGGAATTTGTCCTACTTAAAAAAGGAAAAATAAAGTATAAAAATCAATAAATAATTAAAATTTAAAAGTATACAACCTAAACACAATTCACAAAACCCTTTAATCTAATGGCTCTATAGAATAAAAAAATGTTTTGACAACAAAAAGAAAAAAGCTAAACCGATTAAATCAAGCTTAAAATTGTCCCATTTAATTAGTTAAAAAGTGGTTAAATGATGATTTTTACACATACTATTTTTTCAATCATTCAAGAACTAAAATCATAATTAAAATATGTCTTTTATGAAGAATACAAAACAAAAAAAAGCGAGTAAGAATTTCTCCTTACTCGCTTTTCCTTTTGAAAATTTTAACCTAACCTTTTAACCTAAAACTGTATTCGTTTTACCGATGTACCATCTGAATAAATATCGAATACAATGCCTTTTGCAGTTTCATCAACTTCTTGACCTAGAGAATTAACTGTCATAATAATTACACCTTGATTTTGTGTTTGTGACATATCGACTGAAGCAATATCAGAATAAGTGACTTCACCATTGAAGCTTATTAATTTCAATCGATAGTACAATACTGTTTTCTTAAAATCAGTATCGATTGTAAAATAGTTGATTGTGTGTGAAGAGTTACCAGCTCCATCTATTCTTGCGATCTCAGAAAAATCATTTCCGTTTTCACTTCTCTCAACAATAAAATAATCATTATCTATCTCAGAAGCAGTTTGCCAAGAAACTTTGACGTCCTTTTGGTAAGGCTTTGCAGTAAATGATATTAATTCAATTGGTAAAGGAACAATCCCCGTTTTGGACCCTAATGTAAATGGACTGTAAGATGACCAATTTGAGTTTGATGAAACAACACCTGAACTCATTGTACCTGAAATATTATTACCTCCTGCGCTTTCCCAATCTGCACCATCATAATGAACAACAACGATATCAGCATAATCAGCATCAACACTACTATTGGATCCCCAAGACAATTCAATCGTTGAATTTGCTGAACCAGAACGATCTATTGTCCAATATTCTTTAGAACTTGGATGATGAAGCAAAGAACCTGTAACCGTATAATCACCGTATCCAACTCCAAAATATTTTGTAGTCCAAGTTGTTGCTGAAGTGCTTGATGGCGTAATTGAAGCATATCTATATAAAGAACTTGTTCCTACAGGAAATGTAAACTTCGTAGTAGAGTTTGTATTCTTCTTACAATAACCAACAATACATTTCGTATCTGCAGCTCCTGAAGCAATACCAGAAGTACCAAATGTTACTGCTTCTGAAGATGAAGCAGCTGTAATATTACCTGCGGTAAAAGTTAGCGTTCCATTTATTGTAATACCTTTTGAAACGGTTAAACCTGTAGCGTTATTTAACGTTAAATTATTAAAGGTTGTATTGCTTGAGCCACTGATTGTTTGTGCGGACGAACCATTCAATGTTACAGTTCCCGTTCTACCAGAAAAAGCCCCACTATTAGACCAATTCCCTCCAACTGAAAGACCATAATTTGATGATGAAACATCTAATCTCCCCAAAGTTATCGTAAGATTTGCAGAAGTTGATAATGCATCTTGTATGATCCAAGTACCTTCCGAGCCATTAAATGTTAAGTTACAAGCCAAAGTCTTACCATTCGAAGTAATTGTTTTCCCTGCAGAAGTTGACCTAAATGAAGTTGTTCCACTGTGCGACCAAGTCATCCCTGAACCGACAGTTAATCCACCATAAATATCCAAAGCTGATGTTCCTGCAAGTGTTCCTGTATAACCTGTCATCGTAACACTTTTTGCGTATGCTTGCGCATCAATTGTACAAATTCCTCCACCTGAATTGGCGTCAAAATATACGTTGTCAGCACTTGTTGGTGCAGATGTTTGAAAACTTGAACCCCCTGAAGTTGATGCCCAATGAGTTGCATATTGACTCCAATTACCTGTACCACCTACCCAATAATAATTTGGTTTAAATTCATAGCATCCCATATCATAAGCTATATCCCGAGCGACTTCTAATAAATCAACGGAAGGCATATTTGTATTTGTTCCTGTATTTTTTGCAACAGAAACCGTTGTTAAAGTAAAGTCATCAGAAGCTGTATTTGAGAAACTAGGAGTAGAGTTGGTAATATTACCAGTTGTAGTTGTAACTGTCCCACCTACTCCGTCATCATACAAACTATAACTAATCGATGCTGTTCCTCCATATCTGAAGACATTGTCATCGCCCCCATTATTGTAAAGTATACTATTCGTTATATTAGCTATTCCTGACTCAACATAAACATCCCCATCATAGTTGTATGATACAGATGCATCTGTATTTTCAGTAATAGTGCAATTCTTTACATTCAACGTACCCGTTTTGGTATGAATATGACCTGTAGAAGGATCTCCAGTATATAAAACAGAATTATCATACAATAAGCAATTCTGAACTGTTGTTGTACCTAAAGTGTAAACACATGTTCCATATGAAGTACTCGTATTTGAACTGTTGTTATTTTTAAAGATACAACGGTCAACTGTTACTGTTGACGTACTTCCAACATAAACTCCTCCTCC
>Ga0315907_10000242_pt1 | contig 80763 bp, 102 predicted proteins | sample LakEriMetagenome_3_FD_203525 | JGI IMG/M metagenome (GOLD analysis project Ga0315907, IMG submission 203525) | Freshwater fungal communities from buoy surface, Lake Erie, Ohio, United States - Buoy 12 MA123 | ecosystem: Environmental > Aquatic > Freshwater > Lake > Lake biofilm | place: USA...
TATGAGAATTATGTGAAATCTTTTTTTAAGGGTGAATTGAAAAAAAACTACGAAGGAGGTGGATATGATATTGATGACTACTACTATTCAATTATAGATGTTCAACACCTTTTAGGGTGGCCTCAAGATGGACCAGTATCAAAAAAAGAATTCATCAACAAATGTAAAACCGACCCGGAGTTCTCTGAAAAATGGGGATTAAAGATTGAGGAAAGAGAAATATTGAAACAAATAGACCAAACAAATCCAATGTTAAAAGGAAGTACTACATTGGTTCCAACCAAACTAATCACACTAACATACAACAACGAAACAATAGAAAGTTATGAATGAACTTTATCAACAAATCAAGAGTGAGTGCGAACTACCTGTCACACTATTAACATATACATACAAAGATTTTGAAGGTGTTATACATGCATTTAATAAAATTACTATAAGTTTTAAAGATAGTGATGAAATCAACATTGAAAAAATGGAAAAAGTAAAAAGTAAGTATGGAGAATTTTTTATGTTCTTTAATAAAAGCTCAGAGGGAAAAGAATTTTGGAGAAACAATCCAATAACAATAACACAGAAACAATAGAAATTTATGAGTAAAGAAAAAATAGAAAAATTACATTTATCTGATGTTATAGATAGTGAATTATTTGAATTATCATTTAAAAATTATACAGATGTCGCACCATTGATAGAAGATAATATTATTAGTGAATATAATGATTTTGTAAATAGATGTAATATAGATATAGAATTCAGAAAAAAATGGTTGGGAATAACAATCAAATAATTTATTATCTATAACTAATTAATAAACAAAACAATAAAAAGTTATGAATAAATTTTCCTGATATATAAAATTATGAAACACATTAAAAGATTTAAAGAACCAAATCCAAAAGACATTAAATATGGGTTGATAGTTATTGACCCAATTCAAGAAGGTGAAATGATGGACATCCTACACTTTGTTGGATATTGGAATAAACCAACAAAAAATGATGCTAACTCATTAAGAGAAGAACTGATGGAAGATGAAGAATTTGGACTAACCGAGATTGCTCATAGACTTGATATTCTACCTGCACCTGATTATATCGTTAAAGAATATGTTGAAATAATAAATGGTGATGATGAATAAAGAACAGATTATCGATGAGGTGTATGAGAATTATTCAAAGGAATATGAAAAGGATAATTCTATTGGGAGGTGTCTTTTAGTTGCTCGGATGGATGGTAAATCAACATATCGTAAACCTAATAAAGAAATGTTTGTTAGTTTATGTACTCATGATAAAACATTCTCTGAAAAGTGGGGATTGAAGATTGGAGAACGAGAGTTGAGTTTGGAAGAAAGGAGAAAATTAGCTAAATATGATTCTGAGTTTGTATCACCTATAACGGTTGAATCTTGGGATAGAAATAACATTCCAACCAAACTAATCACAATAACATACAACAATGAAACAATAGAAAGTTATGAATAAAGAAATTTTAAAATACTTAGAACAAGGTATTAGTATTGATGGTAACCCAAAAGATGGATATACAGTTTTCACAATTAAAACACAACATTTTAAAATTTCATCATTAGATGAACTTAGTGTTGAACGATTTGAAAAAGCTATTTCAGACTTTAATTGGAGAGAAGAATTAGAAAATCAATTATTACGAGAACTAGAACCAGTTCAACACGACTTGGATTGGAGAGGTTTTATTGATGGAAAATATGACAATCCAAAACAATAGAAAGTTATGAATGATAAAATTTTAATTGGTAAAAAAGGCAATGTTGATAGCGGATATATGTTTTACCCTTATATTAAAGTTTTAGAAATTAAATTACCTATATCATTTAAAGAATTTGATGTGGAAGGTAAACCTATTTTTATAAAAAACAATAGAAAGTTATGAATAAAGAAGAAATGATAGGAAAAAGATTCATAGATATTATGACTAAATTAGAAGATTTAGGTGTATTCTATGGTAAAAACTATGATGGTGAGTATCACGAAAAATATCCCCATAGTTGTAATTGGTTTAGCATTTCTTTAGACCAACATCGTTCAGGATTTTCCTCTGAAATTGTGGATGGGTGTGGAGACAATAACGAAGAAATTGCTATTGGTGAAGGTGAAAATGCCGTCGAACAATTACTTTCCACTTTAGAAAAATCATATGAAAAAATTAAACAAAAGTTATGAGTAAAGAAGAAATAGAAAAATTACATTTATCTGATGTTATAACACGTTTTAATTTTCCAGAAGGTACGGAAGATAAAATATGTAGATTTCTTTACTTAAAAGGACTTATGAGAACTCAAACTTATGATTTTTACAAGTTTGATGATATTTACAACGAGATGTGTAAATTAAGAGAAGAAATTGGTAGGTTATAAAATTTGTTATAACTACTATATAAGATTATCCAATTCAGTCGCAACATCCCAATCCTTCTGAGTTACACCATCACTCGAATGAGTCTTCAATGATATAAGCAATTTACTTCCACTCCAATTAAAGTAATGTGGATGATGATTCTGAGACTCAAAAACACCCATAGCACCCGATATAAAACGGGTCATTCTATTCATATCCTCAAATTTATATTCCTGTAATATCTGATTTGTTATAGGATCACCATATGCTAATTTATGTGAAGTTTGCCAACCCATATTTTCAAATCTGATAATTATATGTGCGTATTTTTCAGTATACTTTTTACTCTCTGATTGACCAGTAAAATGTAAATTACTATTACCATCCCACTTATCTACATCTACATCTATTTGTCTTTCAGTTATAATTGGTTGGTAGATTCCATCAGACGCCATTACTTTATAAATCTTAAAATCTTGCAAAATAAGATTCTCAGTCTTAGCCCAATTGATTAATCGTTTTATATCACTCCATTTATCTTTTAATGAGATATAATCATTCTGAGATAGATTTTGACGCACTACACTATTTGTACCCTTACCAATGTATAAGTAAATAGATTGTCTTCTTTCAATCGTATCATATCTTACTTGAGCTGGTTGTCTTAAATCAACTTCAACAGGAATTTCATTATCTAAAAATGAATCTTGTAGAATATCTAAGATCTCAGTCTTTAAATAATTTAAAGGATTCTCAGTGGCAGATTCATTAAATCTTTTAATGTGTTTCATAATTGTATATATCAGAAAAATAGAATTTAATAAATTCCATTTTTATATACAAATCAATACATGTAAAACATAGTAATTTTAAAATATTTTTGGATCAAGAAGATTCCTACCTTAAATTTGTATTCTAAATAAGAAAAATAGTCAGGTGGCGGAATGGTAGACGCACTCCCGACAGCTTCTTCTTAGTTAACTTTATTTTTTCTTAGATTAAATGATTTCATAACTCTTAAATGTTATATTTTCTGGCATCGTCATATTTAATTGATGAAACACTTCTTCTAATCTATCTAAAATAACTTTATTACCTTGAATGACATCAAATTCATTTAACCATTTAATACACTTAAATGTTCCAAATAAATTATAAATTTCAAATATTGGATTACCATTCAGATAAATAATATCAGATTCAGAATACTCTGGAAATCCTTCTAATGAAGTTAATTTATTATCACTACAATAAAAATAACCACCCACACTTTGAGGACAACCTTTTAATGAAGTTAATTTATTATTTTTACAATTGAAACTACCACTCAAACTTTGAGGACAACCTACCAGTGAAATTAATTGATTATTATAACAATAAAAACCACCACCCACACTTTGAGGACCACCTTCTAATGAAGTTAATTGATTATTAAAACAAATAAAATCAGCACTCACACTTTGAGGACAACCTTCAAGTGAAATTAATTTATTATTACTACAATTAAAATCACCACTAACATTCCTAAATTTTAATGGTAATTTAGTTAATCTTTGAGAATATAAATCAACATTATCATCCACATCAATAGATCCATCTGGATTAATAGTATAATTTTCTATACCCCACTTTTTACATATAGAATGGATATCTGTTTTAGATTCATTAAATGGCTTTAAATATTTCATAAAGTATATATTAGATTTAATTAAATTTAATTAAATAGGCAAAAGTTAGTGCAAAGTTAAGGATAAATTTTTAGAATTCATACTATTTTTATATTTTAAAAATATAAAATCAACATGTAATACAAATCAATACATGTAAAACATAGTAATTTTAAAATATTTTTGGATCAATAAAATTCCTACCTTAAATTTGCACTCTAATTTAAAAAATATAATATATGAAATACATTAAATTTATGATGATGGCACTAATGATGTGCTTTATGAATTATTCTTATTCACAGAATTATAGTGGTGTGATAACATTAGATTCCACTTATACTAAAAGTATTCTTTATTCCAATGGATTGTCATTTTTTGCAAACACCTTCAAATCATCAAACGATGTTATTCAGATGAAAGATTCTGAAAGCGGTAAAATCATTGGTAAAGGTATAGCTGATAACAGAGATGTTAAAATAACTATCTCTTGTAAAGATGGTAAGTATAAATATGATATTGAAATAGATCCTATTAGAAAATATACTTTTACCTTTGATATCAAATACTTCGGAACATCTGAAAAAATTTGGGGTTCTAAATGGGCAGTACCAGGTGGTTTTGGTGAAGGTGTAAGTAAAATGGATCTTTTAAATACAGATGTTGATAATAAAATTAGTTCACTAATTGTCGACAAAAATTTGGTTTATTTTGAATTTACTAACAGTAGCCCCGCTTATAAAGGATATAAGGTTTACTACAATGACAAACTCAAACCAGGATGGGGACCAATTGAAGATGATTTTAATCAATGGAAAGCTATGATTGATGAAGAGTTTGTTAAACATAATAATTTCACAGATATAACCAAACCATCTGATAAAGTTGCAGAGAGATTAGTAGAAATTTTAAAATCAGAAATGTCTAAACTAGATTGGTAAAATTATGAAAAAAATTACTCTTTTACTTTCACTTTGCCTTGTTCTTTTCTCTTGTAGAAAAGAAAAAATAGAATATGAAGTTGAATGCGTTGCTTATCATAGGTGGACCGATGTTAATGAGTGGGGTATAGGAATGGGATATGGGTTTTATGGATTCTCACTAAACGATGAAGATTATAACACATACTGGGAAAAAAGTGGAACGGTTCAAGATGAAACATTAACTTTCAAAACTACAGCTAAATCCGGAGATTACATCACTCTTTTTGTAGGTGTTTATGATACCTGGGATTTTTGCTCACTTGAAGTTAAAGTAGATGGTCAAAGTGTTGCTTACGTCTCAGAAGACAATCAATTCATGAACGATGGTACTAGTTATGAATTTAAAACAATAGATGGAAAAAAATATCTTACAAAAGAATTTAAAATACCATAAAATTTAAAAGAGGAAGTTTCCTCTTTTTTTATGCCTAAAATCCACATGTAATACAAATCAATACATGTATTACATACACCACTTTTCCCCAGGCATTTTTTAACTCCAGATGTCTATACATGTATATACAAGTCACCAAAAACTTGCCAGTATTGAATTATAAAAACTACTAAAAATTCAGTGTATATACAAATCAATACAGTGATATACACCCAAATTCTACATGTAATACATTTATATACAAGTTTTTATATACAAATCAATACATGTAATACACCAAAAATTATGATAAATGGTATTTAATATATAAATTTCTAAAATAATATTAAATATGAAACACCTTAAATCATACAAAGTTTTTGAAAATGTAGACTTAAAACCACTTAACGATCTAGTAGGTAAAGAAACTACTTCTAGAGATAGATTCGATTTAGAAGATAAACTAAAAGTTGAATTTGTATCTGACACCGCAAAAAACGATCCTTGGGGAGATGAATTACATTTTATAATTAAATCTACAGATGGACTAGGCGGCGATGTTGTTGGACACGCAACAGCAAAAGATCTTAAATTTACAGAAATTAAATTAGATTAATTTACATCCAAGTGTTCAAAATTTCAGTGTATACATATTCAATTTAAAAACAATTTTTATGGCTGGGTTAGTACGTTAAAGTCTAAAGTAGTTTCACCGTTAGATGAAACAAATACAGTCTCTATTATAGCTTTCTTTCCATCAATTGAAGTGGGATCAAATGAGTAGACATAAACGGTATATACACCTTGTTCAAGTGAATCAAACCTATAGTTACCTAGATAATCAGTTTTAACAATATTTTGACTTAGTGTATTATCATTCGTAATAAAGACTTCTTGGTCTATCGATGGATATATTGCAATAGTATCTGTTAGTGAGCCATTCAAAGCATATGCTTCAATATGACCTTTTATAATACCAGTTTCATTGACAATTTCGTTTTCCTCTTTACAACAAGAAACTAAACCAATTGTTAAAATAAGTAATATGATAATATTTTTCATCATTTTTTAATTTGATTTTATATGATTTGATTCAAAAATGTTCTGAAAATAAATTAGACTATTCTTTATTTTTCAAATATAATTAATCCTTACATTTGCATTTAAAAAATTTAAAAAATGAAACATATCTTAACAATCTTTTTCCTATTCCTATTTTCTCATTTTTACTCACAATCTGTAACAGTTGATTTAAAAAATGAGAACATACTCTTCGATACCATACAATTTGTTAATAGTATCGACAAAAAAGCAGATTCCATATTCATAGACTCAAAATATGTTGGTATTCTCTACTATGACTCAGATTACTCTGGAATTCTGGCAAGTAACGTAATGATATACTTAAATGTAATTTGTCCTGTTGAATTAACAAATGAATATGATAAAATTAATCAAGTCCTACATTACGGAGTGGAAAATGAATATTTAAAAAGATTAAAAACAGATACAGTCTTTTCTAAGAATAAAAATACTAGTCCAGTTTTTAAGCATCTTAAAATTCAAAATGGCACCGAAATTGATGCCTACTGGGCAGCAGGTGGACTTGTACGATTTGATTTGCAAGCGAATCTAGTTGAACTATCACATGATGACTATATAAGACTTTCATCAGTCAATATGAAAAAATCAGCCAATTTAAAGATAATATCAAAAACATTGATAATTGGAGGATCATTGATCACAATACTATCACCACCTCTTATGATCCTTGGAGCAATTGCTGGGATATCTTCGATAATTGTTGACTTTACAGCTGATTCAAAACTATTTAAATCCGCCTACTTTCTATCAAAATCGACAGACTCAAAATAGTTAAAAATAAAACAAATAAACGAAACTACTATGAAAAACTTAATCATAATTCTACTTGCAACTATTACTATAGTATCTTGCACCACACATAAAATAAATAAAATATCAAAAAAAGAAATGTCTGAATATAATATTATTCAAGACACTATACTTCACAATGGAGAGAAAATCGCCTACCTTAATCTAGTAGAATGGGAATACTATAATAATAAACTAGTTCAAGAAATTTCAATCGTCCAATTCAACCAATCAGAACAACATAAAACACTACAACTTATCTCATATATCCACAAGAAACATCCTAGTGCTAAAATTGAAATAAAGTTTAAAAGTGATAAATAATCCTTTTTTGAATAATAATCTTGAACCTTGTCCATCGCTTCCTGTTCGCTATTATTAAAATTTCAATTAATATAGTAAAAGTTTAGAGAAGTTTGTTATAGAAATTCCAAAGTTTTAAAAAAACCTACATATACACCCAACCGTTATATTCAATAGGATTAAAAGTGAGAAGTAATCAAAAACCTTAAACTGGGGAATCTTAATCTAATATCAAATCTATTTTTAAATCTCTAGACTTCTCTTTAACATAGTCCTCTAACACCTTCACACAATCATTTGAAGTTTGCCACTTATCAAACCTACCTGTGCTCTTAAAAACCATATCCCTATAAACCTTTAATCCAGTTAAGATAGTATCATACTCACTAAAATCTAAATTATAAGTAGTATGACTATATGAATTAAAAAGACTCTCATCAGTCCAAAACATTTCACCAGGTCTGAAATCTCCAATTGGAGAGAGTAAACTAAATTCAGATATCTTAACTCTTGGAATATTTTTAACTAAATTTGTTAGATCACAATAACGATAGGTTTCTAAACTTCTGTCTTTATCTGATTCCCATTCAATAAATTTTCCTAAATAACAGTACAAGTATTTCATATAATTTACATTGTTTTACCTTGTTTTACATTGTATTAACTTGCTTTACAAAGTTTACACATTTATATACACTGATATACTTGTATATACAGTTCTTGTGACTTAGACTGGAACAAGCTTACAAACGATGTACAAAAATCAACTATTTTTAACTATTTCGCCTAAATCTAAAACTTCATAAATCACCAGATCTCTTTTACAATTTTGACATATTTCCAAACTACAATCCCAACTACAAGCTATAATTTCTGACCCACATTCATTACATAGGCCTTGCATCCAAAGTTCGCCCCCTTTTTGAATCTTATTACATCCGCATTTATTCATTTAAATAATCTGATTTAATATATTATCTCTATTACAAGTTTTACATAGTTTTGAACTACCTAGAAATCTCTCCCCGCAGTTTTGACAAGACTTAATATTTAAAAATAAGTGATCAATATAACTAGTATTAGATTCTATTCTTCGATTTATACTATTCATTTCTTTCTAAGTAACTTATTTAATTTAGATTGTCTTATATTATCGATACATTTAAAATGTGATTTAAAGAGTTCAAATTCTATCAGAGATATTTGACTAGTTTTAATATTTTGGATTTTAATTAATGATTGATTTATTGAAGTTACTATCCATTTCGAGTTAACAGTTGCTTCCCACCATCCACCAAATACTATATTAGATTTGAGTTCTTTTATACATATTACTATATCAGATATATTTAGATTATTCAAAAGGTTAGTATTTCACTTATTTTTTCTTCTCTTAGTTCTTCTTGTGTATAGAAGTTTGAGTGGTGAAACCAGTTAGAGGTCCATATTTTATGAGTATGATTTTCTAGTTCGTACACACAGAAGGCGTCAAGAATATCTTGATGAAGCTGTTCAAACTTTGAAACTCCTCTGAATTTTCCGTGGAATACATCATTTGATTCTATTACTTTATACCATTCTCCCCTTATTAAGAAGTTATTATCTATTTTAAATCTTACTATCATTTAGTATATTTTCTATTTTGATATCTCTTATTATTTGACTAATTAGTTTTTTTATAAGTGGATGAATAGTTTGATTATTAGTTAGTCTATCTGTTTTAATTTGTCTATTGCCAGGTGAGTGTAGTTTATAGTTAATAAGATATAGTGGATCATTTTCATCTTCCTTATAGTCTATTGTAAAGAATATATTGGTGTCGATTGATTTTCGGGTAATATCAAATGTCTGAGCGGTACAGTTATATTTACCTATATCACATAGTTCTATATTAAGGTCATATTTATCAAGGGCTAATTTATTTAGATGTTTATTATTATAGATTTGATTGATATGAAAATATAGTTCTTTTGTGGTCATTTATATTATCTATATAATCTTGTTTTTAGTTTATTAAATTCTTCTTCTGTTATGAATTTGAGTTTACCGTCTTTTTCATGGTAGTGTCTGCCACCTGCTGTGAATATTCTTTCTTTGTGTACCTCTTTAATAGTTTCTGTTTCCCACCATTCTATATTATTAGCTCTAATGGTTTTAGTAGTTCCTGAGCCTTTATCGATATGTATTAGTTCACCGTTTTCTAGGTCTGATATTAGTGAGTTATATTGGCTATCATTTTTTGGATAGAGTGTTTCTTGTGAGCCGTTTTTTAGGTGGAGTATTACTTTCTTTTTTGGCATGTATTTTTGGAATTTTTTGGTGGGGTTAGAGGAAAAAATTTTAAAGGGGAAAAAATTTCTTTCTTGGGTTTTTGTGATAAATTGTGAAATGGTTAGAATTGTTCTAAATATTATTTACGTATAAAATCAGAAAAGTTTTAATTTTTAGAAAAAATGGAATTAATCTGCCAGTTTCTAAATGTGCCATAGTTTTCTTTAATAAACTGAGTTGTTGGGATGAGATAAGATTCAGGATAGAATTTTCCTGATTTAAATATAAGGATTTTCTTTATTTTATTTTTCTCTAAGAATATTTCGATATAAGTATCTTCTGATTTCCATTTTTGTATTTCTGGACTTACTTCTGATTCTTTGTTAAGGTGTGAGAGGTTATATCCAAGGGATAAGAGTGTATTTTTCCATATATCTATATTAAAGTCGAAGGTCATTTTAATATTTCATCTATATTAGACTCTCTTGATTCTTCTAGAGTCATAAAGCATTTTCTTGGATAAATTGCAACTTCTCCACTATCATCTCTTATTAAGTAGGTAGTTCTATCGTATGTTGTACCATCATAAGATTTTCCTTCTGTGATATTATTGAATGAGGTATTTCTGTTTTTCTTATTTGTTTTACAAGTCAGTATCATAAATTATATATTGTTGTTTTGTGTAGAGGTTTTATTTTATGAATTTTGAAAAAATATATATCTCTAAGAGATGAAGATATTATATGGAATACAACTAACTGGAAACGGTCATATTAAAAGGTCGCTTATAATTATTGAGAAGCTAAGAGAGCTTGGTCACGAGGTGGATATTATTGTAAGTGGTAGGGGATCTAGTTTAAGTACTGGTGAAAAGTGGAGGTTTAGGGGAGTTACTATTTATACTAATGATTGTGGAAGGGTTAATTGGAAAAAGACGATATTTAGTTTAAGACTTTTTAAGTTACTTTCAGATTCAGTGGAGGTTTCAAAATTAGATTATGATCTAGTGATTAGTGATTTTGAGCCTATAAGTACTATTTCTGCCTTTTTGTCAAAAAAGAAGTCAATTACAATTAGTAATCAAACTTCTATTTTAAATTATCCTGGGAATTTTTTTAGGAAATTATTTATTAAGATGTTCACAATTGGTGCTACAAGGTTATCGTTAAGTTATGTTTTGGTTAATAGTGATTCATTTTATTCACCACTAAAGGTTTGGAGTGAGGTTGATGATCAAGATTTTATTTTGGTTTATTTGCCTAATTTTTCACATTATGAAATCTTAAAGGTTGTTAAATCGATAGATAATAAGAAGTTGATAATTTATGGAGATTATAGGTCTAATTGGACTTTTTCAAATAGTATAGAGTTTAAAAAAATTGATAGTGAGAATTTCATGAAAGATTTAGCAAAATGTAGTGGTGTTATTACTCAGTGTGGATTCTCTACGACTTGTGAGGCTATTTATTTAAAAAAACCTATTTGGGCGATTCCACTTGTAGGCCAGTTTGAGCAAGAATTTAATTCAAAGATACTTAGTAGTGGTGGTGTTTTTACTCAGAACTTTACGTCTGAAAACTTTAAATTATGGATAGATGAACTACAGGTCTCGAATTTAGAAATAGGTGATGATATTGAGAGGTTATTAAAAAGAATAGAAGATATTTATGAAAAAGGTTAGAACTCTTTTTATATCTGATGTTCATCTTGGAAGTTCTAAGTCAAGTGCAGATAAACTACTTGGGGTTTTAAAACTCTATGAATTTGAGAATTTAGTAATTGTTGGAGATTTTATAGATTTAACATCCTTAAAGAGGAAATTCTATTGGCGTGAAGATCATTCTACGGTTATTCAAAAGATTTTAAGATTATCGAGAAAAGGAGTTTCGGTTTATTATATTTTAGGAAATCATGACTATTATTTAAGAAGTCTTATATCAGAAGGTGATATTAATTTAGGTAGTGTTATAATTTGTGATGATATGGTTTGGACTACTCTAAAGGGTGAGTCTATTTATATTTGTCACGGAGATCAATTTGATGGGTTTGTTAGGATTCATCCCTTTTTGTATTCAGTAGGGGATGTGGCTTATGAATGGAGTTATAGAATTAATAAAATTTACAACAAGGTTAGAAATTTATTTGGTCTTGAGTATTGGTCCTTGAGTTCTTATTTAAAGAAGAAGGTTAAAAATGCGGTTAGTTTTATAAATGACTTTAAAATAATGTCGCTTAAAAAAATAAAGGAGAGGGGAGTTGATTCAATTATGATTGGACATATTCATACACCTGAAATTGTGAAAATAGCAGGTAAGACCTATTATAATACTGGAGATTTTTGTGAATCTTGTTCTTACTTAATTGAGGATTTATCTGGAGATATTACTCTCCATTTATGTTAGTATTAAATAGAGTTAAGATCAATATCTCTAAATTTCTCAATTTGAGAAAGTGGATAGTTCCAACCAGAATGTGTTAAGGTGATTAGTTGATGTGGTTTATGGTCAAGTAGAACTTGAAATAGTTCGTTGCTTGTTTTGATTGTTTTCCCGTGAAATTTAATTGGTCCCCAGTTTTCGGTCCCATCTTTAAACATAATGTGAAGTGATTGTGTCATTTAATTAAATTATTAAGTATAATGTCTCGTGTTTCTGATTCTGAATAAAAATAGTTTAAATAATTAGTATCTTTTCTTGTGTGTTCTGGGTCAACTTCAAGCCAAGAAGGAGCATTCATTCCTTTTCCTTTAATTAGGATAGTCTCATGGTGGAACTCTAGCTGGTAAAACTCTCCTTCAATTAATGTATCAAAGGGTGACAGTTTTATAGATTTTTTGCATAAAAGTTTCATGATTTCTTTTTTAAAAAGTATTTTTCTCTTGCGGTTAGGGAATCCATACCGTGGGTGTTTATTTTATCTAAAATTGAATCTAGGGAAAGGTCTGAGAAATCACTTGCTAATCTTTTATCGTGTGGTTTAAGGCTTTTTAAGGCAAGAAGGTGGTTATCTGTATTAACTGATAAGATAATTTCTCCATTTTTTTGAAGAACTGCAAAAAGTTCATTTCCAATTATATCAATCCAGATTTTCGGATATTTTTCTCTGAGTTCAAGGATTTTTTCAACATAGAGGCCTTTGATTTCATTATCTTCGAATAACTTTTTCAAGTCATCATAGGTAGAGTACTTTCTTAAATCGACACATATTATTTTAAATTCTAAAGGTGTCATATTATACTTTCGATTTTAGAGTTTCTGAAATGGTGATAGTGTCTTTTAATAAATCTTTCTGGAGTTGTAGACTGCCAGGTATCAAAATTGATATGATTCATAAAGCTCCTACCTTTTTGAAACTCGATTTTCATTTTAAGAATTTCGCTTTCAGATACTTCAAAGGATATTTTATAGTATCTTGAAGCTACTGGAGAGTAGCTGATTATGCCGCTGAAAATATAGAAGTTTTGGGAACTAAACTCTTTTTTGAACTCTAAATTATCTAATGTTTTAAGCCACAGACCTAGTTGGTTCATTTCTGATGAGTTTTAGTTTTTAAGTAATGTATATATCAAATTTTTACTAGATTGTTCAGCTTGTTTTTTCACTAATTCTTCCTTATATTTGTGAAACAATAAAGAAAAAACAACTATGGCAAACTTCGGAATAAATCAACGTTTTGAGTTTTTAAAGAATCTTACCAACATGGTTATTTGTGAGATTTCTCCATCACTTATTATCACAGGTGAAGGTGGTCTTGGTAAAACCTATAGTGTACTTGAAACTATTGGTGAGTCTTTTCTTGAGAAATCTGGATGGGTTCAGTTTAAAGGATTCTCAACTGCAAGAGGTCTTTATAATACTCTTTTTGACAATAACGGAAAACTTATTGTATTTGATGATTGTGATTCTATTTTAGAAGATAAAGTAGCACTTAACATTTTAAAATCAGCTCTTGATTCTTATGATACTAGAACTATTTCTTGGATGTCTAAGATGAATAAGTCAGATGAATATCCAAATCAGTTCAACTTCACTGGACGCATTATCTTTATTTCAAATAAAGCAAAGTCTTCAATTGACCAAGCTATTCTTTCTAGAAGTCTAACAGTAGATCTGTCTATGACAAAAGAAGAAAAGATTGAAAGAATGTCACATATATTGGAAAATATCTTACCTAGTTATCCGGTAAATGTTAAAAAGGATGCACTTGATTTCCTTTCTAGTGAGAAGTCTGATAATTTGACTATTCGCAGTCTAATTGCTGTTTCTAAAATTAGAATGACTTTTCAAGAAGGTTGGCGTGATATGGCTAGTTATATGATTAACTCTTAACTGGTCTTAGCATTTTCACCTTATCTAGTAGTATTTTACTAAGTCTTTCTGATTGAGCTCTAATTTCAGGAATTGCTGTAGATTCGTATGCGCGCCCCGCAATACTAACCTAGTAATAACAGCGCTAAAGAACCGCGACGGCGATGTAAACCGAAGCGCTACCCTGGTATTCGACCAGCAAGTTCACCTTTTAAAAGTGGTCCTATTGCAAAAGAAGAAGAAATAATAACATGGGTTGAATTAGAAGCTTATAAAGTATTTGAAATAGTTAAAAGGAAAAATACTTAAAATTTAATTATATAATATATACTCTAAGAAATAAAATATAAGAATGAAGTACTTAAAGAAATACGAACTCTTCGAAAAGAAAGGAGATAAATACACTGGTAAGAATAGAATCATTCTATTAGGACCACCAACTATTGGTAAATCAACTATTTCTAAAGCATTAGGTGAAAAACTTGGATTAGAGGTTATATCACTTGATATGCTTCAAAAGAAGTTTGGAGGATTTGGTGAAAAGGAAGAAATTGAATGTGTAGAATATGTCATATCAAATAAAGTTAATACTCCAAGTATATTAGATTTTGGTGGTGGTCAAGTTTACCAAGGAAATTCTAAAGATTTAATCAAAGGATATAATAACGTATTTGTTTTAATACCATCAGAAGACTATGAGTTAAGTGATAAGATATTGAGAGGGAGTTCAAGAAACCACGATATGAGAAAAATGATAGATCATATCTTAAAGTCTCTTGAAAGTCCTAGCTGTGAATTCACAGATGCTAAGAAAGAAAAGCTTATTAAAATTGCAAAGAAGATACATTCTGGTGGAAAAGGAGAGTTGAAAGGCAGTGAGATACCTAAGGCAAGTTTAGATAAATTTGGTGAGGGTTTAAAAGGTGGTTTTGATTCGGCTCCTAATTGGGATAAATACTCCAACTTATACACAAAAAAACATGATAAGATTAATCGAAGTATAACAGATAATATAATCGAAGTCTATACACAATCAGGAAACAGAAGATCAGTATCCTCTATCGTTAATGAAATCATAAAGAAATTAAAATGAAATTAATCTCTTAAAAATCTTTTTACCACTATACTAACATATAAATATAGGTAAGGTTTCCATTTTTATAAATGGATATGAAAAAATATTTGAAGATATTCCATTAGATGCTAAAAACGGAAAAGATATTCTTCTCATAGATTTCACTTATTTTAAAATATCCGTAAATAAAACTTTAGAGAACGGAATTATTTTGTTCATAGACGATAATGGTGATACCAAAATATTAAAGAATAGATTTGGTGATAAAGGGGATAGTATGCTTTTCTAGGAATGAAATCATTTGCACTGTAGTTATATCCATATTTTTTAAGCCAATTAATTAGATGATCTGGATCGTCTTTAAAAATTGACATATTTTGAGCCTTGACATTAAGAAGGTGCTCGAATTCCTCAGTCGAATAGGCAACTCCTAGATTAAGTTTATCTGTATCTCTTTCAATTAAGTTAATTTCTAGTTTAGAAGAACCTTTATAGTTTTTAATTAGATTAATGGCAAGAATAGTACCAGATGCGCCGGATCCAACAATTGTGATTGATTTCATAATATTGTTATGAAATTTTCAATCTTTTGTTCTTATGATTTTTTCTAATTTTTTGTCTCTAATAATTTCTAGAATTTGAATATTTGTTTTATTATTTAGAGGTTCTAGAATTTTATTTGAAAAGTTCTGTGCGAAGATTCTAATAAAGTTTGCCTCTGCATCTATATGTTTAAATCTTTTAAGTTCTTCTAGAGTTTGTGGCCAGAACTCTAAAAATTCTTCTAAAAGTTCTAAAGTATTGATTAGATTATAGATTTCTAAATCCAAATTTAGATTCTTATCTGATAAATTTTTGTGATAGGAGTTTACTATTGTGATGTAAATCTTAACACTTGCTGGTAGCGCGTAGTTTAAAATTTCTCTTTTGTAATCATTTTTAGCGATTTTTAAACAGATTTCATCAAGTATTTCTGCAACTTGTGATTTTTGTTCATTAGCAAGCTTGTCATTAATTAGGCCGAATTTTTCCCAATCTTCAATTTTGAATTCACCTGTCTTATAATTATCAGGTATTCTTTCAATCATCATTATGTTATTTTATTAAGTAGTATTTCTCTCATTACACCCTTTGAGCTATGATGTACTGGATCTATTAAAAATATTAGTTTTTTTTCATCATGTAGTGCCTTAATTAGACATTTACCATAACTATCAAGGCTGATTAAGTCTCTAGAAGTTGGAGTTTCTTGAAAGTCTTTGTAAATTTGATTAAGATCAAAAAGAGTAATACCTGTTTTTGTTAAAAGTTCAATTTCTATTGGTTTACCAACATAACTGTTATTAGAATATTCTGCTATATAAAGTATCATTCAAGTAGTCGGTTTAAATTTCTCTCTCTAATTTTTTCAATAAGTTCATCTCTTTTTTTAAATTTTTCAAGAGTATCGCCGACTTTAATTATATGTGAATTACTATGTTTTAGTTTAATATATTCTTCAAGTAGAAAATCATTTTGTGAGAAAAGGTCAATTGGTATTACATGATAATAAAGTTCTTCAGTTTCTTTGTCGAAATAAACGCAAGTTAGGTAGACTGTAGAGAATATATCTTCCCATTCTGTGTGTATTATTTCGAAGTTTTTCATTTGACACCAAGATCTTTTAAAGCCTTGCTTCTCTTCTCTGAAATAAAATCATCTGATTTAGTGAGTTTATAACAGTCTTTACAAAAGTAACTATCATCTTCTTTATAGTAAGTCCATCTGTGATTAAAGAGTTTACAACCCCACCTTTTATTAAAAGGTACTCTTATATTATCCTCGATGATATACTTCCTGTCCCAACGATTTGAAAATGGTAGGAATACCAAAATGAGGAGATTTTTTAAAAATCTCCTCCAGTTTTTTGTTTTAATATCCCATTTGAAACTATATGTTTCTCTACTACTACCCATTATTTTCTATAGATTTGAAGTTTGGACTTCAACTCATAAAGAGCTTGATTAATTGCATCAACTCTTTCTTTCTTTAATTCGTATTTTTTCGATAATTCTAATACTTCATTGTGAATACCTAAATCATAAGCTTCATAGAGTAGTTCCTCTAGTAATTTTTCGTTTGTCATGGTGGGTCTTGGTGATGTTTAGCATATATATTTTAAATATAATAAAGTTTTTTATGGATTCCAAATTAAATTCACATAACCTTCTTCTTCTTTAAATCTACTTTCTACCCAAGTTGGATTTTGAGGATTTCCATTATAAGCCCAATCTTCAACTCCCAATTCTTCAAATCTCAATTTAATTTTTTCATTATAATGTTGAGCGATTGTTCTTACACGTCTTTGAATATCTGCTCTTGATAGATTATGAGTGTTACCACCATCACTATGAATAAACTGCAAATACTCTAATTTATTAATTCTAAGCATTTTTGTTTGAAAAAACGTTCTAATTACAAGCTCATAGTCATCAGCAATTGAAAGTCTTCTATTGTGACCACCAGTATTAAAATACACATCACGCCTCCAAGCTCTGATGTGGTTTGGAACACCAACGATGTGTCTAATAGTTTTTGGATTAATATTAAGTGACACACACACTTTCATTGGTTTTCCAAAAACGATTTCATCTCTATAGTGACCATAACCAAAGGCAAATCCGTCACCATAAGTTAGTGAGTTCCAATTACCATCGATTTCAGTGCAGTCGGTATAATAGAAACCACACTCTGGATATTTCTCCAAAGCCTCTAACATTGTTTGAGTGGCGGTCGGCATCATATAGTCGTCGTGGTCAAATTCTACTAAAACTTCACCAGAAGTAAGTGAGGCTGCGCGGTATTTAGATTCTCCAACTATTCCACCAGATTTAGTTCTAAAGTCATACAGTTTTACACGATTGTCGTTTTTTGCAATTTCTTCTGCTACTTTTAAGGTAATACCACCATCGGTTGAATCATTAACAAGAACCCATTCCCAGTTTGGATTTGTTTGATTTTGAAGTGATTGATAGGTTTGATTAAGTTTTTTACCTAGATTATAAATTGGTGTAAAATAAGAGATGAGTTTTTTATTAATATCTTGATTTAAGATATAAGCCATTGAACACCTGTAAGCTGTTTCACCAGTTTCTGGAGTTGATTCGTTAATATGAATCCATCTTGATCTAATATCAAGTGGTGAAGTACCTAAATTTCTATATTTTTCCCAGGTTTCGCCTTGGGTTATAATAGCATCTGGATTGAAGTCATAGAGTGCTGTTTGTAGATCAAGATCATCCTTTTTATAAAGAACTCTTAAATCATCACTTTCATAGTCTGCGGCTTTCCAGGATTTCAAAACTGGCTCGTCAGCACCAATGTAAAGAACTTTTGGTGTGAAGTTAGCTGGTTTTTTTAACTCATTGTAGTAACAAAGTACTTTATCAATGAAATAGAAATCATCAGGATTGAGATTGTATACTTTTTCAATAAAATAACCATCTGCGATATAATCATTTGGAACAAATCTGGACTCACCGATAAGGTCTCTTCTTAAAACAAACTGAGCCATATCAATATGTCTAACCTTTGTGTTTTCAGGTTTAGCAAATCTAATATCTTGACCTGTAAAGTCTTTGCCTCCTATTTTTTGGTTGAATATAAATCCACGCTTTTCTGGATTATTTTTAATACTCTCTGACATAGAATCCCAGAAATCTTCGTGTAGAATATTATCATCATCTAAGAAATAGACGAATCCATCTTCAATTAGGTCTAGAGTTTTAGAAAGTAGTGAGTGCGCAAAATCGCCTTCAACCCCTTCAAAGAAGAGTGCCTTTCCACCAGATTGTTGTAAATCTGATAGAAACTTACCATCTACGTCTTTAACGACTCTGGTATCAAATACGACCCACCATTTTATTTCAAAATTTATAGTTTTGAAAATTGATTTTTTAACCTGTTCTAGAAATTGAGGTCTAGTGCAACGAGTAACTATATTAAATTTAATCATAATTTTATTCTATCCATTTAATTGATTTTTCTGAGTCATCACCTTCTGGTCTTGTACCAACTTTTTGCTCATAGTTTTGAAGCTGAGCTGATATCCACCATTCAGTTGGATCAGGTTGTAATTCTTGTGAATTTTGTTTAATGTATTCTGCGATTTCTAGGTCATCATACGGACTAATTCCCTTTTCAGCAAGTTCATCATCGTGTAATGTGATTTCAAAATCAACATAAACAGTATGTACTTCACGGTAAATATATCTCATAGTTTTTATATTAATTTTACAATTAAAGTGCTATTTTAAAACCTCTTTTACAATATAATCTTGCCTTTTCTTATAGTCTACATCTGATAGATCTATAAAAGGTATATTTTCAATTTCAAGATAAGATTTAATCCATCTATCTAAGTTCTTTATATCTTCTTCATTGTGGTATCTAACTCCATCTTTAGGGTTAGCTGGAAAAGGTGGTACATAGAAAATAAAGTCCCACTTTGAAAGTGATTTTAGAATCTCTTTTTGAAGATGATTAATAGTTGCTATGTCTTTATCAGTTAGTGGATTTTGAAAAAGTCTTCTAAAATAGAAGTAGTTTAGTATACCAGAGGAGTCACAAATTATATAGTCTTTAGACCCAATAAACATATTTTCACGATTAGACTGTTTGTAAAAAATTGTAATTTGGTCGATTGGTGTATTTGGAATACCGTATTCTGCAATAAAATCCGTAGCTGACTCACTAATGAATATTGAGTTTTTTTGTAGTTTTTTTAACTCAGTATGAACATCAGTCGCCAGGGTGGACTTACCAGAAGCAGGAGCACCTATTATAGTAACTAATTTTGAATTCAAGGTCACTTTTTAATTTATTTTGAATACTTTTTGAAAATCTTCTACAAGATCATCTTTTTCCCAAGGAAATAGTTCAACTTCTAACTCTTTTGTATTTCCAAATGTGTCTCTGAATACCTTTTTCTTGATTAAGGATTCTCGACCCATGTGACCATATGAAGCAGTCTCTTGATAGATTGGACTTCTAAGATTAAATCTAGTTTCTATTGAATATGGTCTCAAATTACAACATTCGAGTGTAAGAAGTTTTTGTGCAATTTCACCATCAGACAAATCTACTTTTGATGTTCCGTAAGTATTAACATAAAGTCCAACTGGGTCTGCCACACCGATGGCGTAAGCGACTTGAACCAATACTTCATTACAAATACCAGCTGAGACTAGATTTCTTGCTATATGTCTTGTGGCATAAGCTGCACTTCTGTCAACTTTACTAGGGTCTTTACCAGAAAAGGCACCGCCACCATGAGCTCCTCTGCCACCATAAGTGTCTACAATAATTTTTCTACCTGTTAATCCTGTATCGCCGTGTGGTCCTCCAATTACAAATTTACCGGTGGGATTAACGTGTAATTCGTAGTTTGAAAATAGACTTTTGATACTTTCACTACAAGTTGATAGTACTCTAGGAATCAGAATTAACTCGACATCTGATTTTATTTTATTTAGCATTTTACCATCATCTTTGTCAAAATCATCATGTTGTGTTGATATTACAATTGCTGAGATTTTTTTGGCTTGGTTGTCATCACCGTATTCAATAGTTACCTGACTTTTGGCATCTGGTCTTAGATAAGTCATTTCTTTACCTTCTTTTCTTATGTTGGAAAGTTCACGTAAAATACGATGTGCGAGTTCTATTGGTAGAGGCATGTAATTCTCTGTCTCATTTGTTGCATATCCAAACATCATTCCCTGATCGCCTGCTCCTTGATCTTCTTTATTCGATTTCTCTACTCCTTGATTTATATCTGGTGACTGTTCGTGTATAGCAGATAAAATACCACAAGAATTTGATTCAAACATGTATTCACCTTTGGTATATCCAATCTCTTTTATGACATCTCTAGTGATTGATACTACATTCAAGTATGACTTTGATTTTACTTCGCCTGCTAGAATTACTTGACCTGTTGTAACTAGTGTCTCACATGCGACTTTTGAATCAGGGTCAAAAGCGAGAAAATTATCTATTAAAGCATCTGAAATCTGGTCTGCAATTTTATCTGGATGTCCTTCAGAAACAGATTCTGATGTGAAAAAATATGGCATAATTTATAATAATTTTAGTAATTATATGATTCCAAACATTTAAGGTTTCCAATTTAGATTTGTTTAAAAAAATATATAAATTCAATGAAGTATTTAAAGGAATTTGAATCATACAATATTCCCGAAAAAGAGGATATACAAGTCCATCTAGATGAAATAAAATCTGTTTTTCAAGAATATATCGATGACTTTAATATTGAAGAACTTCCAGATGATTTAGACGAAGATGACGATACTGTAACTGGTCTCTTTTACCATTTATATTGGTATGGTACAGACAAAAAAAGAGGAAAACTACATTTCCAGTTCGATTTTTATATCTATGATAATGAAGATAGAGATTTTAGAAATAAGTTTATTGAATTTCTAAAGTTTAAAGATGAAATTAAGAATTCTTTAACTTCCAGAGGATATGGTGTGGTTTACCATCCAGAGTTTAAAACCATGAATGATGATTACCCACAATCAGATTGGAGTTTTAAATTAGACTGGAGTCTTCAGTAGTCAAAATCTAATTCAATATCAGATTTTGCATAAGATTGGCAAGTTAGGATGAATCCGTTTTCGATTTCTTTTGGTGTGAGTGTGAGATTCTTTTCCATGATTATTTCTCCTGATATTTTTTTACATTGACAACTTGAACAGTGACCGTTAAGACAAGAGTAGGGTATATCAAATTCTAATAAATTATCAAGAATGGTTCTATTCTGGTCGATTTCTACTTCGTGGATCTCACCGTCGATTCTAAGTTTTAATTTCATTTATTTTATATCTTTTCTAAATAAAAGAGTTGAATTTTTAATAAAAGTTCTACTTTTCAAGATATATACTAAAAATAAATTATAAAAGAATGAGTCAAAAGAGTTTTGGTCCACATTTGACATTAGACCTTAAAGGATGTCCAAAAGAAGTTTTAGAAAATTATGAACTACATTTTAATTATCTGAAAACACTTCCTGAAATGATCAATATGACACCAATAACTCAACCTTATGTTTTTCCTTATTCTGGACTAGTCCCAGAAGATAAAGGAATAACCGGAATTGTAATAATCGCAGAAAGTCACTTATCAGTTCACTCATTTCAAGAAAAGAATTACACATTTATTGATATATTTTCTTGTAAAGATTTTGATGTTGAAAAGGCTGTTGAATATACCTTAGAATTATTTAAACCTGAAAGTTTTACAAGAAATCTTGTAGAGAGAGGAACTGATTTTCCAAGATAAATATATACCTTATGAAGTATTTAAAGAAATTTGAATCTACCGTATTTGAAGGTTATCTTAAAATGAGAGAAGATGTCATGGATCTGTGCTATGATTTAGTGGATGCAGATATTAGATTTGAAGTATTGCCAGCGGGTGGTGAAAATGTTGAGCTAGAAATTAGTTTAGATTTAGAATTATCACAGTGGCATAGAGGATTTCATGATGTTGAATTACCAACTGGTGATTACAGTGGATGTATTAAGTTTCTTGATGTTTACAGAGAAAGATTGAATTTTGTACTAAGTGAATTATCTACAATTGCTAAAAGACTGGAACATTCAGGATATAAAGTAAGTCAACTAACAGGTGGTAGTAGTAGCAGAAATGAGTATTTTAAAATACTTATTAAAAAAGATAAACCTGACAGTCCTATTTTGAAGCGAAGGACTCCCAACGCATCGTAATGGATTTGCCACGAAAAACTAAGGAAACATGAAACACTTAAAAAGAATAAATGAATTTAAAACCCCTGGTCCAGAATCGGAGAAAGTTGACTTTGAAAACATGGAAGATATAAAAGATCTTTTTATTGATCTTTCTGATATAGGATGTAAGATTGAATTTAAGCCGTCTGACTTATTTGATGAGTCTTATACTATTCATATTTCTTATGAGAATACGATGTCATTTGATGTTGAAGAAAAAGACCTAGAAGAATATTTAGATAAGAATTTAGAAGACTTGGAAAAATTGAAAGAATATGTAAAATTATGTCATGAATTCTTGAAAAGATTAAAGAATTCTGGGTGGAAAGTAAGAAGTTTTTGGTCAGGTCACAATAGATCAATAAATCCTCTAAATGATAAGTTAGTCACTACAATATCGATTACTAGAAATTAAATCATCTATTCTTTGATTTCTCAGTTCTTCTGGTGAGTAGAAGTGTTTATTGAAATCATTACTTCTAATTGGAAAATAGTGATTATCTACTTCAGACTCTATATAGTAAACAATATCTAAATTTATTTCATAATCTTCTGGAACTCTAACTTCATAAAATTTATCAACTGCCCATTTCAAGAATACCTCACCGTAGTCTTTACCATTAATTTTATAGTAATTGGTATTTCTTTCGAAAAGAGACCTTTTACATAATACTTTCAACTCATTAGTTATTTTTTTCTAAATCATCTCGAAGATTTTATCGACACTATCATATACTTTATCTGTATAATCATTTTGTATAACCCACTGAGATTTTTCTATTTTACATTCATCACTGAGTTGAGATTTCATTCTCATATCATATTCTTTTGAAGTAATACCATCTCTTTTTATTGCCATTCTCTTTCTCATTTTTGTATCACTTTTAACAAATATTATTTCGTCAAATAGGTCTTCTACTTTATATTCATATATTAAGGCACTTTCAATCAGTACCCACTTTTTATTAGAGTGTTCGTCACAAAATTTATTAAATTCTTCTAAAAGATGTGGTCTTAATATATCTGCTAAATCTTTTAAATTTTTACCAGTATTGTCGAAGAAGAGTATTTTTCTAAAAGTCTCGTGCAACATTTGATCATTTACAAAACACATAGGAAATCTCTTCTTAGTTTTAGAAATTACGTCTAAATTACTAGACTGTAACTGTTTTACGACTTGGTCTATTATAAGAACTGGTACACCTAAAGCTGCAAATCTCATTGAGATATAAGTTTTACCAGAACCTTGAGCACCTGTAATTGCGACCCTTTTCATAACAATTTACTTAGATTATAGTCTCTTATGTTTTTTTGCATCAGAGGTTCTTTAATAATGATAAGTATTTCGTCCTTTATAGCTCTAGTAAGTGGTTTAGTTTTATGTTTATAGATTTGTAGTCTATGCTCTGGAAATTGAGATTTGTAAAACTGGAAAAAATCATCATCAGAATCTTCAAAAAAGTCAAGAAATTGCAGCATCCATTGGTCCATCGTATGTAGGTAGAAACAACTAAATACAAGATTCTCATATCTTGCAATTACACTTTTCTGTCGCTTTGTCAACTTATAATTTCATTTATTTTTCTATCTCTAAGAAAAGACTTAACAACTTTAGTAATCTCTGGGTAGTCATCATCTTCTCCATCACCACTGATTTCTATTGAATCACCGAAATAAAACTCAGCCAGTATTAGAGTTGCAAAAACATGTTTGTCATATGGCTTTAGTTGTGTTTTTGTGAAATTAAATCCTTTACTTTCTAGAGAAATCTCGAAGGTTTCGTGAGATTCATCTGTATCCGGACTTGAAAATTGACAACCATTGAAAGATACTAGTTCATCTGTAAATTCAGGATCTCCTTGTCCATTCCAGCCAGCTATTTTATGACCATAGACTTTATTTATCCATTTACAAATAGACTCGGTGTCTTTTGAAAATTTAGAAAAATCTTCACCATTTAGCCTTTTATGAATTGTGTAGTATCTTGTAAATCCCATAATTTAAACTCCTAGTTTATTAATTTTATCTTGTCTAACAAAAGATTTGAGTCTTTTAACACAATTATTAGACTCTACTTCAGACCATTGATATTTTGCACCGTGTATAGTAATTTTATTTTCTTTTAAATAAACATATTTTTGTTTCCCAGCAAAAAGAACATAATCTATATTTTTAATTTCATAAGGAGTTGGAAAATCTAAAAGATCTATCTCACCTTTATAGAAAATTTGATCAGTGTCAACATAAAGAATCTTATCTTTATTTTTTTCAATAAGATCGGTATAATAAAACTTCAAATATTGAGCTAAATATCCAGAGTAATTGGGTGAGTGACCAAAGAGTGACATAAGGTCAAGTTTTCCGTAGAAAGAATTCGCCTTAGTTTTATATTCTTTATATAAAGCTTTGTCTTTTTTAATTACATCCATGTTTTTTTGAAACTTATTAAAAAAGTCTCTAAATCCTTCGAAAGTTAATCTCACACTTTCTTTTGTATTTTTGTGCCAGTCTAGTTCAATAAGTCCAGTGATCAGTGTCGGATAAAGATGAGAAAATTCTAATTTTTTCACACCAGATTGTGGTATTTGTGCAATATTAGAATTTAACCAATTGAATCCGGTGCCTTTTCTATCATCAGAAATGTTAATTTTATTAACATATTTCTCTAAAAGCTTCATAAGATTTTGTTTATTTGTTTGTGTCTGTGTTCGCTAAGTATTTCAAAGTTTTCGATGTTACAAGCAATAGTTGACTGTATGGTATCATTCCAAATAACTATCTGGTCTGAGAATTTTGAGTATACTTTAAATATATCTCCACGCTTATAAGCTTGTAGTTTTTTTCCAAAGTGATTAGAATCAACCAAGGGCGCGTCACTTATTGCTATAACCCAAATATCATTCATTTATTTAAATAATAAATCAAAAAAATGATTGAAATTATGGGAAGAAGTAGTAAATAGTAATTACTCTTTCCAGATTTCGAGAAGTCGTATATTGTTTTGATTAATTGCATGTTTAACGAGATTCTAGAATTTCTTCAATACTTTTATCACGATTAAGTGATACATTTTTTTTGAAAAATGAATTAGTTAGTTCTGCTATTTTTTTCTCACGTATTAGTTTTGCGTAGTTATTTGAGCTTGAACGAATCTTTCTCAATAGAAACCAAAATCTAAACTTTGAAACTCCAAGTTCTTTCAAAAAAATAGACTCTTTTTCAAAAACAACTATCCACTCTTTTGTTTGAGTTTCTTTTTCAATTGTGAAGTATTGATTAAGAAATCTAAGAGTATAGTGTTGCTTCCAAATACCTGATTTACATTCTGTTATGAAAAGATTTTTTAAATCCTTTACTCTTTCTTTATCTGACATAGTTTATAAATTTATAATTATATTCATTTTTTTCGTCTTTGGTTCTGTATTCTTCATAATTGATATTCCAGTCGCTTGATAACTTCGAAAAATAAGTATCAGCTTCGATTTCAGTATCGATTTCAGTTACAAATAATGTACTTGCTAGTTTAATAAACTCTTTATAAATTTCTCCACCACCGATGATAAATACATCTTCTTCTATTTTTAGAATTTCATCTATTGAGTTTACAACTTTACATCCTTCAATTTTGATATTTTGCCTGGTCAAAACTATATTAGTTCTATTTGGTAGAGGTTTTCCGATAGACTCAAAAGTTTTTCTACCCATAACAACTGTTTTTCCAGTCGTCAGAGATTTGAATCTTTTTAAGTCTTCAGATTGACGCCAGCAAAGTTTATTATCTTTACCTATTGCTAAATTTTTATCGTATGCTACAATTATACTTATCATAAACCTAACTCCTCTAATTTTACTTGTCTATTATGCGATTCATCCATAATTAATTGAGCTTTATTTTTAGAAATCCATTTATCTTGCATATATCCAATTATATGAGATTTATTCTTTTGGTCTCTTGAATAGTCATGATTACCAACAAAGTTAAGTGCTCTAACTTTGATTTCGGTCTCAGAAATATCAACTACTTCTACTTCATAATCAACAGTGAACTCTGTTTTTTTATCAGCAATTAGTGAGTAGTCATTAAGCAAGGCTTTACTTCCGATATAAAACTTCAAAAGTGATTTTTGTTTTTGATTTTGTTCAGAAATCTTATTCTTCAATTCTGAAACCTCACTTGTTAGTTTTTTTATGTTAATAAACATACCATAGATGATAAATAATAGTATCACTGGTGTCAGTGACATTACAATTAATAAGATTACTATATTACCCATATAACAAATATAAATAAAAAAAGAATATCATTAAGATATTCTTTTTTTATTTTTTAGATTATACAATTTTATACAAAGAATTGAGAGTTCATTTGAATCTTATTTAGATCTTCTGGTGAGAAGAATTGTGGTTGTTCTCTAGAGATTTTAATTAACTCTTGGAAAGATTGCTTAGCCTCATCTTTTCTGTTTGTATAGAAACACGAAGCTGCATGTACTTCAAGAATCTTCCAGAGATAAAGTGCCTCATCAACGAATAATAATCTTGTCGGATATGGATTTTTACCATGGAAATTTACCTTCAGAAACTTAGAGAAAAGATAAGCATTGTTCCATTCACCTACGTGTAGGTAATAATCAACTATTGCCTTAATTGGCTCTGCTCTAAGTGGATCAATCGAGTAAGCTTTCAAAAACTCATTAAGTGTATTTGACCACGGTTCTTCTAAAGTTCTCATAATTGTACCCACACGGAACTGAGAGTAAAATATTTCTTCTGGATATCCATCCATTCTTGAAATTCTCTCACGATAGTATTTCATACTTCTACGAAGACGCTCTTCATTCTCTTCACGGTTATCTGGCATACAAGCTGAATCGTGGTAAGACTGAGCAGTATAGAAAATCCAGCGTGGATCCTGTCGATTTGCGTCAATATACTTTTCAAGTACAAATGCATGAGATTTATACTTTTCAGGGATGTTGCCTTTCCAAGAACCACCATCCATTTGAACTCTTACAATAAGTCCGTCCATCAGACCTGAGGTAAGATTCTTTTCATCACAAACTATAAATTCGTGAACTGGACCGTAGAATCTAAATGGTTTATCAAGTTTGTAACACTCATTGCGTGTATACTTCATCACATTGATATATGTGTTGAACATGTACAAATCTTTGTTAATGGCGTTTTTGTTAAAATGTGGTTGAATTTCAAGAACTTCATCAGCATCAAGCCAGAATCCCCAAAAGTCATTTCCACGACCTTGAGTCACTTCTCTTGCCATTTGAATAGAATAGTTTCTTGAATTTTCAAAGTTATCAAAAGGTCTTTCAAAAACGTGAGTTTCTATACCATTTTCTTGACCCCAATTTTTTACAACTTCAATTGTGTTATCGGTTGATCCAGTATCTACCAGACATATAATATCAACAACTGGTTTTATAGAATTAAGCATTCGTGTGATTACGTGTGCCTCATTCTTCATTATTTGCGTTAAAACTAATTTCGCCATTAAAAATATTAATTTTTTAAGTTATATTGGCTATCTTCATAATAGTTTATTATAATTACAACATATAACTAAAAGAATGAATATATACTTTTAGTTCAGATTTAAATTATGGAAAGCAAAGAAGAACGTTTTCAAAAATACGTAGATGCCGATAACAAAATTGAGGCAAAAGACTGGATGCCTGATGGGTATAGAAAGACACTAATTAGGCAGATATCACAACATGCTCACAGTGAAATAATCGGTATGCTTCCTGAAAGAAACTGGATAACAAGAGCTCCTTCTCTACGTAGAAAATCTATCCTAATTTCTAAAGTTCAGGACGAGGCAGGTCATGGTCTTTATCTTTACAGTGCTTGTGAGACATTAGGAATTGACAGAGAAACTTTAATTGAAGAGTTACTAACTGGTAAAGCAAAGTATTCGTCTATATTTAATTACCCTACTTTATCGTGGGCTGATATAGGAGCTATCGGGTGGCTAGTTGATGGAGCAGCGATTGTGAATCAAGTTTCACTACAACGTACAAGTTATGGTCCGTATAGTAGAGCAATGGTCAGAATATGTAAAGAAGAGAGTTTTCATCAAAGACAGGGATATGAAATTATGATATCACTTGCTAAAAAAGGAAGTGAAGAACAAAAGAAAATGGCACAAGATGCTCTAAATCGGTGGTGGTGGCCTTCACTAATGATGTTCGGACCTAGTGATACGAGTTCACTTCATAGTGCACAGAATATGTCTTGGAAAATAAAGAGACACACCAATGATGAGCTTCGTCAAAAGTTTATAGATATGACAGTTCCACAGGCTGAGTATTTAGGATTGAAAATACCAGACAAAGATTTAAAATGGAATGATAACAGAGGTCATTACGATTTCGGTGAAATTGATTGGAACGAGTTTAATGAAGTGATTAAAGGAAATGGACCCTGTAATAAACAAAGAATACAAACTAAAGCCAAAGCACATAAAGAAGGAGAGTGGGTTCGTGAAGCAGCAATGGCCTATGCGCAGAAACAAAGAGAAAGACTCAAAGTTAAAGACTGTTGAACTTTATAATCAATCTTGTCATATCTTCTAAGTGTTTTCCAATCTCTTTTCTCTCTTCAGAAATAGAAGAGGAATTTTGAGATAGTGAATATAACTCGTCAATCATTTTAACCTTTTCATTAAGAACATAAGATAGTGATGAAAATCTAATTCCATTTACTTCTTGAAATTCTGGCAATTCTTCTTTTATAATCATCTGAACATCAACTGGTCCGACTCTGTAAGAATCTGAATATGCAGGGTGCCTCCAAGCCCTTTGATTTTTTACAGAAATAACTTTATCAATTCCAGGTATAGTATCAATATTATATTGTGCACAGATTTTAAAGGCGATATCTTGAGTGACAACAAAATCCCAATCTTTAGTTCTTCTATCAAGAATGTGTTCACCATTTACTTTATAACATCTAAGTGATCTTGAACCAGTTAGAACACCACCTGCCTTAATAATTGATGAAATTAATTTACGATTAGGCATAAACCACCTAATTTTATCGCAATATCTTTTAGATGGGTCTATTTCAATTTTATTACTATTTGTAATTAGATTTAAGTTTAAATCTCTTACAAATGATTTCATTTCTGCAAAACTAGTCATTAATCTCCGAATGTTAAAATATCTTTATTTACTTTTTTAAAATCTCCCCAAACTGCGTTATATGTAACACCACGAACTTTTCTATTGTCGACCCAAACATATTCATCGTCCGAATTCATGCATCTTGGCTTTCCCATAATTAGTCCGTGAAATTTAAAACCATTATCATTTAGCCATTTCTCAGTTACTCCTCTGTCTTTTTCTTCTCTAGCCGTGAAAAAGGTAATGTGATTACCTTCATCAAACCATTTATTGATTTGTTCTAAGGATCCTGGTATTACCCTTGCAGTTGGATAAAGGTGGGAATCCTCATTTTTTATATCGTCGGAAATAGTCCCGTCAATGTCACAAAGAATTATTTTCATACTAGATTTACCTCGTGAATACTTTTTTTCTGATTAAGTGCAATTATTGTATGAGAAAGAAGTTTTGCACAACTTACCACTTTTAACTTTGGGTGAGTACACTGTGGAATAGAATCTGAAACTATCAATTCATCAAAAGGTGAGGTATCTAAATTTTCAAAAGCCTTTCCACTTAAAATGCCGTGAGTTGCAACCGCTCTAACAGAAGCCGCTCCGTTTTGCATGATAAGTTCAGCTGCCTTCTTCACAGTTCCAAGTGTATCAGCCATGTCATCAACAATAATTACATTTTTACCTGCTACATCGCCAACTAATTCCATTGAATGAATTTCGTTTGGTTTGATTCTTTTCTTGTTAATCATAGCAAATGTTGAGTCAGGAAAGGCTTTACAAAAATCCGATGCTGTTTTAACCGCACCTTGGTCTGGAGCAAGAATACAAAGATTATCTAACTCAAGTGATTGAATATAATCAATGAAAATCTTATTTCCGTTAAGATGAATTACTGGTAGATTGTAAAATCCTTGAATTGCACTTGCGTGAAGACTAATTGTGATAATTCTTGACATTCCGACTTTTTCCAAGACATCAGCAAGCATCTTCGAACCTATTGATGATCTCAAATGGTCCGTCTTGTCCTGCCTCGAATAACCAAGATATGGAGAAACTAGAGTGAAAGATTTAACACCAGCTCTTTTTGCGGCATCAATCACAAGGAGACATTCGATAATTTTGTCTGATGAATTAAGACTACTTACAAAGTAAATATCTTGATTTCTAACAGATTCTTTGAACATTGGTAAGATTTCACCATCTGAGAATCGGTCAATTTGTAAATTTCCAAGCTCAACTATATCATTTGGAAAAACGTCTGAGAATTTGATAATTTGATTTGCTAAATCTAAATCGCTTTTACTTGAGAATATCTTCATTAGTTTATAAGGTTATTTAATTTTTGCTCTCTAATTTTTTGAGTTGATACCCAATATTTTGGACTTTTCATTTTTCTATGTAGAAACTTTTTCAAAGAAGATGTATTATCAATTTCAAAAGAGTTATTCCATTTATGTTTTTTCCATAAAAAAAGTAAGTCCCATTGTCTTTTATCATCAAGAGAATTAAACCAAAAAGAGAATTTACCCATTCTCTTTTTGAAACTTTGAAACTCCTTTTGATATTGATTTGCCATCATTTTATTAGAGTGCTAATATAATTTACATTTTTTTATTTTCAAACTTCTTTCGAAAGTATTTTTCTTTCAGCATCTAAGTCTCGATTTATGGCTCTTTCTGAAGAGAATTTATCACCATATCTTGCCTTTAATTTCTCGATGTTTATTTCAAATGTTTCTTCTAAAGAAAGATCATAACAGTTCATAAAGTCTGAAATATTAAACATTAGAATTGTTGTGGTGTTTTTAAATTGTAGTTCATCTATTGGTTTATTGTAATAGATCTTCTTTTTCAACATATCTAGAATTTTACAAGTATCCTTAATCATTTTAAGAACTAGTTGCTCAGGTTCTGGATTTTTATCTTTGACTAATATTCTGGGGTAATCTAAGTTATATTCTCTTCCTAAGATAGAAAAATACCACAAAACGTCCCCAACCTCTTCTCCAAGGTTTACTGGATCAAACTTTCCAGTATTAAAGTTATCGAGTAATTCTTCTATTTCAGTCAGAATTCCAATTACTGCATGAAGTACTCTTTGTTCTTTTTCATCACAATTAAACTGTGTAGATAATGTTTTTTCAGATAGTTCTAAATATTCGTTCCAAGTCATTTTAGGTTTGATTATTTTTTATTTTATATAAATTCTTAATAGAAGTGTTGAAATTAAAATTTAATATATAATTAAATATAAAAATTATTCAGTCATGAAAATCAAAAGATATTCAGAAATTAAATCAGAGCCTGTAAATGAAGAGATTATAGGCAAAATTGTTAATTTCTTCAAAAATATGTGGAATAAGGCAATTGCTGAGTTGGAAAAACTTGGAAATGATCCTAATGATGTTAAGGACTATGCACTTAAAAACACACTTAATTTAAAAGATGATACTAATCTCTTTTCACAATTAATAAAAGATTTTACAGCTTTACCAGGTGCTAATGATCAGGCATGTCTTGATTTAGTTGCAAATATGCTAGACCCAAATACTGGAGCTATGGGTAAGCAAGGAATTGGTGTGATGCTTTCGGATAAGAAACTTCAGGGTGAAGACATGAGAGGAAAACGTAGAATGCTTGAGTATACAATTAATACCGCAAGAGATAAGTCAATCGCCGAAGTTAAGTTTCAAATTGATCCAAAGAAAAGAAATCCGGATAATTTAGATGATACCACACACTTACCTGACTTGAAAAGTAAGCTAAAGACTGCTACTGATGAAGTAAAAAAGAAAGACGTTACTTTAGTATTTGTTAATACTGTTTTGGTTCCAAAAATTACAAACAATGTAAAGGCGATTAAAGAGGAAGATGTGAGAACAACACTTTCTAAAGAAGGAATTGAAATACCACCAGACTTTGAAGTTAAAGACAGAGTTAAGTATAAAACTAAGAAGTACGATGAAACTAAAGATCCTGAAGATCAACCTGATGGTGCAATTGCAGAAGGTGAAGTTAGAAAAATTGAAGGAAATTCAGTTACTATCTTTAACGCTAAGTTGAATGCTGAGATCAAGAAAACAAAAGATGATATAATTGGAAAAACTGGTGTAGAAGAAGAGAAGAAAGAAGAGTCAGAGGCAGCTAAACAAACCGCCGAAACACTCGGTAAAATGAAAGAGGATGAAGATAAAATGAAACAAGTTAATACATTTGCTCAGTTTATTCAAGATCCTAAAAATAAAGATAAAGTAGCTGAAATTGAAAAGATACTCTCAGGTGGAGAGAAGCCAACTGAATAAAACAAAAAACCCAGTCATTGACTGGGTTTTTTTATTTTAAATAAAATACTTACTTCTTTAAATTTACCTTTACTTGAGGTGTTGTTTGTGGTTTTGGTTTTTGAACCTTTGATTCATTAAACTTAACCATTACTTTTTTAGACATTTTAACTTCAAAAGTATCTTCCCAAGGTGTGAATACTGTACCTTCTGCAATTACTTCCATTTTAATTTTTCCTTTAGTTCCTTCTTCAAATAGATTTAGTTTTCTAATAGGAATAGTTACTTTACCTGAAGAATCTATCTCACCTGGAAACATTAAATTCCAGTTATCTGATTCTAATATAAGTCTAACTTCTGTATCTTTTAAATTAGCTCCTTCTAGTTCTATATCACAACTAAAAGTTTCTGATTTATCATTATAGACTTTATAAGTATCACTTGAATCTTCGTAAACTTGCTCTACTTCTTGTTGAATCGGTAGTTCAACGTATTGTTCTACTTTTTGACTTTCTTTGATTGTTTCAAATTTAAGTCTTTCAAATTCTTTCTGAATTAATTTTTCTATTTCTTCTTTATCAACTGCTGGTTCAACTCGTGAGTCTGATTTAGTCTCTACAGATTGTAATTCTGTCTCTTCTTTTTCTATTTCTTGTGTAGGTTCAGTATTTGACCCCACTTCTTCTTGAATTTCTTCTTCAGTGAAGAAATCATTAAGTAATTCTTCTTTATTAAAATCAGGTAGTTTCTTACCATCTTTTTTAAAGAAATCTGAGAAATTTATAACTCCATCCATATACTATATATTACATTCTTATTTTAATATTTGGCACATTTGAAAATACTCTTTCAAAATGTTCTACTTTGACTTTTATTTTTGACTTTGGTTTTATAACTTCTTCGTAGTCCATTCCATTTATTTTACAAAATAACTTTATAAATTTTTCGGCCTTTTCTTCACCTAAGTCACGTCTGAACCTATTCCAAGGATTACCTTGAATATAATCTTTTAGAGGTGTACCTGATCCGCCACCGGCTTTTTGTTTGGCTTCAATTAAAATATAAACATCTTCCCAATTTATACCAAGGTCTTCCCAATTCGTTGTTACCTCTTGCCAGTCTAGGTAGTATTTAGTTGCCATTCATTTATATATTAGTTCTTCAACATCAGTCGATTTTTATATATAATTTACAGATGTCAACATATAGTTTAACAGGTAATAAGGTATCATTTACATATCAAAGACTACTACAAATATCCGATGGTGGAGATGGTAATCCCACAGGTATCATCTATGATGGTTATGGTGCTACTGTAACTATAGCTGATGAGAACATAAACTATCTTTATACAACTGTTAATAATCTTATTAGCACTGGTATTCCTGGTGCTACTGGAGCTACTGGATCTCAAGGATTTCAAGGTCCAACTGGTCCACTTGTTGGTCTTCAAAAAATATTAGAAGTTGGTAATACCTTCAGCACTTCAATTGTAGGTTTTAGTGGAAGTAACTTTTCGAATATAGACTTTATTACATTTTCAACTACCGCGGTTTACACAAATGAAGTTGGAAAAATTGGATGGAATGATGAAGATGGTACACTTAATATTGGTCTGAAAGGTGGTAATGTAACATTACAGGTTGGTCAAGAACAATTACAAAGAGTTGTTAATAAAACAGGTGCAGACTTACTTGAGTTAGAATATAAGGCTGTTAGAATTAGAAGAAAAGATGAGGGTGGTACACAAGGACAAAGATTAGCTGTAGTATTAGCTCAAGGAAATAATGATGCTAACTCTGTAGATACTCTTGGATTAGTTACTGAGAACATTACTGATAATCAAGAGGGATTTATCACTACAAGTGGTTTAGTTAGAGATATAGATACTACGGGAACATTACAAGGTGAAACATGGAGTGACGGTGATGCACTATATTTATCTCCATTTGTATTAGGTCAACTTACAAAAGTTAAACCACAAGCTCCTAGCCATACTGTAGTGATGGGATATGTTGTTTATGCTCACCAGAATCAAGGAAAAATATTTGTAAAAGTTGATAATGGGTATGAGATTGATGAATTACATAATGTTAGAATAGTGGGAACACCTTCTAATGGTCAAGCACTTCTCTATAATTCTTCTTCAAATGTTTGGGAAGCCGGAACAGTTAGTTTAACTTCTGGTTCTGGCGCAACTGGATCACAAGGTCCAACCGGTACTTCTGGGGTAACTGGTGCAGGTGGATCACTCGGATACTATGGTGTTTTCATCGACACAACTACACAGACCAATGACAATTCCGTAAATGTATTTAAGTTCAATACAACACTGGAAAACAATGGTATTTCTATTCAAGGACCTACGAGTTCTAAAATAACCTTCGATTATCCAGGTACATATAATCTACAATTTTCAGCACAGATTGACAAGACCGATGGTGGTATTGACCAGATAGAGATCTGGTTTTCAAAAAATGGTAATTCTATTGATTACTCAAATACCACAATAGAATTGGACACTGCTAATTTTGAGGTTGTTGCTTCTTGGAATTATGTTGCGACTGTTAATTCTGGTGATTTCTTCGAAGTTCTATGGTACTCAGCAGATGCGAATATGAGACTTCTATCTATTGCCACACAATCGGGACCACCAGTCAGACCAGCAACTCCGTCACTGATACTTACAGTTACACAAGTAATGTATACTCAGATTGGACCGACTGGAATTACTGGATTTCAAGGTTTAATGGGACCAACTGGACATACAGGAATTCAAGGAGAGACTGGCCCTCAAGGGTTTCAAGGAGAGACTGGTCCTCAAGGATTTCAAGGAGGAACTGGCTCTCAAGGTTTTCAAGGCTCTACAGGACCATCTGGGGATAATGGTATATCTGGTGGTCTGAATTTATTTTTTAATTCATCAATAGCATCTGATGTTTCTCCCTATCGAGAACTTGGAAAGTTAACAACTACCGCTGGTCAAACAACGATTCCAGTTAGTTTGACAGCTAATCAACAAAATGTATTGGTTGATTCTGGATGGATTACTGATATCAACTATCCAGGAGTACTAGTGGTACCAAATGGTATATGGCACATGTATGGGTATTTTACAAAAGTCAGTCAAACAGCTAACATTGAATACTATTATACTGTATCTAAATGGGATGGAATTAGCGCACAAATTCTTTTCACATCGAGTCAAGTAGCACTTGGTTGGGACACTAACAATTCAACACCAGTGGAGTTAAAATCAAATGCAATAGCAACTACCTCGATACTAACACTATCTGATAGACTAATTGTGAATGTCTATTTGAACAATAATGATAATAATCCTAGATCAGCGAATTTTTACACCGAAGGAGCTAATAATTACTCGTATATAGTCACAACTTTAGAAGTCAAAGGTGAGACTGGTCCTCAGGGATTTACAGGCCACCAAGGTTCAACAGGTCCTCAAGGTCTAACAGGACTTCAAGGATTAACAGGACCACAAGGCCTTACAGGACCACAAGGGTTTCAAGGAGAAACTGGTCCGATTGGTGCAACTGGAGTTCAAGGATTAACAGGACCACAAGGCCTTACAGGACCACAAGGGTTTCAAGGATCAACCGGTCAAAGTGGTGATAGATATAAAACATCAACTACCGACACATTCCAAGTTCCTGTTTTATCTGGAACAGTATCATTTACTGTTGATACAGATCTTGGATATATAGCGACACAAACAGTAATTGTAACACCGATTGCCGCACCAAGTGAACACTTTCATGGAACCATTGATATCTACGATGACACAACCGGATTTATGCAAGTTACAGCGGTTGAAATTAACACTATTTCAGGAAACACATTTTCATCTTGGAATGTTAATCTTTCTGGTGTTGTTGGCGTTCCTGGAGATCAAGGTGCGACAGGACCAACTGGAGCTCTCGGACCAATTGGGCCGGCTGGTCCACAAGGTGAAATTGGACCAACTGGAACTCCTGGTTTTGGACAAGAAGGATTTTACTTATCTGCCTATAGTCTAAATAATCAATCGCACACTGGAGCTAATCAAGAGTTAGAGATTGAAATCGAAAATATTTCACTTTCAAATCAAATTACAGTCAATCAAGATTTGAATAATAGATTTACCATAATAAGATTCTCAGAATCCGGTAAATATCAATTAGACTTTTCAATTCAATTAGAATTACTAGGAACACTACAGGCTTGGTTCTGGCTTAAAAGAAACGGACTCAACGAAGATTACACAACAAGGTATCTAGATCTGCAAAAGGGATCCGGGGTACAAGTTGAGTCTTGGTCACACATTTTAGATGTATCAAGAGGAGAAGAGTTTCAGATTATGTGGGAGGTAACAGATGAAACACTAATAAATATTCTATATACATCGGCTGCAAGTAACTACACCGAAAATCCGTCAGTAATATTAAATATTAAACAGATTGTATATGTTGGAGTTACCGGTTCTACCGGTGAACCTGGTCCAACTGGTCCAACTGGTCCACAGGGAATTGGACCAACTGGTCCACAGGGAGTTGCCGGACCAGCAGGTTCATCAGCGAATGTCGCTGTTGATGTATCTCAGATTGCCTTTGGAGATTCAACGAGCAGTGGAATAACATCTTCATCTAATTTTACTTTTTGTCAAAACACGAACAATCTGATCTCCGCACAGAATACTTGTGTTATATCAACTACCGCCTCAAACATTATAGGTGGAGATGGAAGTTTGATTGGAACATCAAGTTTTGTATCGATACTTAGCTCAATCAATAGTCAAGTAAACTATTCTGCGTACAGTCAAATTTTAGGTGGATTGGGACATAGAATATCGACATCAGCACAGTCTGTTATTCTAGGTGGATATTCTAACATAATTGGAACATCGAGCCGGTCGTCAATAATTGGGTCAAAATATAGCTCTATTTGTACTAGTCAAGGCAGTACAATTGAAGGTGGGACAAATAATTTAGTTTGTTGTTGTGTTTTTGATTCATCAATAATAGCAGGTTGTAGTAATACAATCTGTGGATATTTAGATAAAAATGAGATACAATCTTGTATTTTAAATTCTGGTATTTTTTCAGGATGTTCAAATAAAATTGAGGGAGATGGTAGTAATTCTATTTCATCAGCAATTATCTCTGGTTATAAAAATTTATTACAAAATTCCGAAAATTCAGTAATAATTGGTGGGTGTAGTAACTATTTACTTTATTCTCAGTCTAGCTCGATACTTAGTGGAACGTCAAGCTATATATCATCATCAACTGCATCAAGTATTATATCAGGAGGATATGCTCAACGTGGAAAATCGACTGTCGGAAGTTGCATTCTACAATCACAAAACTCAACTATAATAGGACCAGCAAGTTGTATAGTTTCGTCTAATTGTTCAGTAATTGTTGGATGGGGTCTAACACTTTCAAACGAAAATGATGTTCTTTATACATCTTGCTTGAAAGTAAAGAATGTCAATTTATCTACTGGATCTGGATCTTCAACCTGTATGTTAATTCATGAAACAAACAAGTATTTAACTTATAGGACACTCGGATCAGTAGCTTCTGAAGTAATAGATTTCTTCTCAGTCGCAAATACAGCAACTGCATCAGCCTCAGCTGCAGATACATATTTAGTTTCATTGCCGATTTCTGGATTTATCAAAAGCGGTACTTATTACGTAATACGTTTTACTGGTTCTAAGACTGCGGCAGGAGTTGCAACCCCAGTCTTTTCGGTAAGAATCGGAACTTTAGGAACAACGGCAGATACGGCAGTTTTAACATTTACCGGAGCTGCACAAACAGCTGCTGCTGATAACTTTACCGGTGAGATAAGGGTAGTTGTCACAAACTATGGAACAACAAGTATTTTACTTGGTTCAATTTTCTACACACATAACAATTCAACTACCGGTATTGCAAACAGACAAGTTGTTTCTCTGAACTCAACAAGTTCATCAACAAACCTAACAACTAGTTCATTGCGTATCGGACTTTCAGTGAATCCCGGAGCCGCCGGAGTTTGGACTTTTCATACTTTGATGATAAGTGCTGGTAACCCAGGTCCATAAAATTTTATAAATAGTACATGATAAATAAAGAGCAAAAAGACATAGATATAATATTTGTAAAAATAGACAAAATAGCAAAAAAAGGACCAGACTATTTTATAGACTACTATAAATTAGTAGATGAGACTATAATGCAAGGTAAGTATTCAGAGTTTAAAGAATGCTTAAATGTTTATTATGACTACGATGCAAATAACATTGACGCAGCTACTGTAAAAAAAGAATCTTGGCCTGTTGTTAGATTCTCTACAAACTCGACTTTTCAAGAACAAAGACAAAAACTATTCAAGTCGAAAGGTGTTTATCAAGTAGCACTTGATTATTATAAAGATATTCCACTCACAAGAGCCACAGTGGTAGACACAACCGGACAAGGATGTGAATTAAGACCAGTTACAGAAAATGGTGGAGTCACATCAGTAACTGTGTTAAGACAAGGTTCTAACTATTCTGCATCTGCTTCAGTCGTAATCACAGGAGGAATCGGAACAGCATCTGCTACACCAGAAATAAGAAGTGGTAGAATTAGTAAAATAGTAATAAGTGCAACAGGTTCTGGTCACAATCAGACTCTAAAATTAGGTAAAATAGAAGAAATAGACCAATACGATGAAGATGTAACTAATAAACTAACTAAAGATCAATACCAAAGATTGATTAAAAACAAAACCACCTATCTTATTGCAACAAAAGAAGGAGCAACACAAAGTGCAACATTCTCTACTTGGAATTTGACACAACCATATGAGAAGAATCTTTTAAAACTCTATACACAAGGGGTTACTTATCTTTTAAGTTAAAAAAATACCACTAAAATTAGTGGTATTCTTTGAGTATAAAATAAAAATTAACTAAAAAAAATTAATTAACTTCAACTTCATACATTCCTTCTTTGTATTCTTGATACAATCCTTTTTGTTTGATAACATCAACGATGTGTGAAGTAATTTCAAACTCAGGCTTAACGAAAACTACTGAACTCTTATTCACAACCAAATCTATTGAGTTTTGAGAAGCCCAATCATTAACAATTTCAATTACTTGATTGAAATTCGACTCAAGTTCGTCATTTTGTTTTTGAACGATATTTGCTCTAAATTCAGATTCAACTTGGACAGCCTTTGTTTGAAGTTCACGGAAACGATCTTGATTCTTTTTGTTAGTTGCGTCATCTAAAATAAGAGACTTTGAACTAGAAAGAATAACTTCCATTTCTTTTTTGATGTCGTCAATTGTGTTTGCAAATTCTTGCTTATCTTTTTGAATTGACTTTAAAGATTCATGATAAGGAGTGTAGTTTTTCAAAACCTCTTCGAAATCTAAAACGTGTGTTTGCATATCTAAAAATTTATTTATTTTGATTATTATAGTTTTATAGTATTCAAAGTTTAAAAATTATGACTAGGTAAATAACTTTTTAACTGATCTTTTAAATCAAGTGTCTTATGTAGTTCAGCATCTGAATTAGGACCAATGTGAACTAAATAAGATCCTTTTATATCAAATCCCCATTCTTCTAAAATAAGTGAATATAAACTAACTTGTATTGAATATTCATTAAGGTGATTTTTCCATAAACCACCAAATGGATTTAAGAGTTTTTCATAAGTTCCTTTTTGATGTTCATCGTGAGTAAAATTGGAATTAGTCTTCCAGTCGACTATAAATAGTTTATCTTTATATAAGAATATTGAGTCAATAGTTCCTGCAAGTGGCCACTTTTTTGAAAATATTCTAAGTTCGAATGTAATAGGAGTTAATTTATGAAGTTTCTTTGCATAGATGACATTGAACTTATTAATTCTATCAACTATGTCTAAATCACTTGGAATTTGCTGATTAACACCATTAAAATAGTTTTCTATCCAGAGGTGTGTTTGATGACCAACAAAATTTGCTCTATCATTTTTTTCTTTCCACTCTTTTAAAATCCAATCTTGTGGCACGCCTGCTTCATCTGCCTTTACTTTAGACCAATACTCTTGTTCAAAAGGTTTGTGGAAATTTTGAATAAATTTAGTGACAGAAGTATATTTCTGACCGTTGTATGTATACTTATGCCATTTAGGATCAAATTTAAATCCTGGATCATTAAAACATTTAAATTGACTGACCACTGAAGAATCCATAATATCTTATATTGTAGAAAATACGTATTTGTTTATTAAATATATAATATATGGTTATAAGCCTTACCAGTTCTTAGTTTTAATAAAATTTGGCTCTAAAAAAATAAACAAAGTAATGAAAAAGATTTTAGTTATTTTAACACTTACCATGTTGACCGTTTTTTCTGGTTTTTCTCAAAAAACTATAAATGAAAAGGTTTACAAAAAAATTAATCTTGAAAGAAAAGAGGCAAATTTGTCACCTTTAAAAATTCAAGAACCTTTAGAACTTGCAAGTGCTCAACACGGTTGCTGGCTTGCAATGTATAACAGATTCACAGATTTAGAAACAATTGAACTACCTGAAGATGAATTCAAAGTAGAAATGATCACTACTTTTACGGGTGCTGAAGATAGAGTTTCAAATTTTACTTCTGAGACATTTGTGAATCTTACTGAAATAAGATTTGCATTTTATGAAGAACCAACTACTAATTTGATCTTCTCACTTTTTAAAAATGATTTTCTAAAACCTGAATCTAAAAACATAGGTCTTTGGATTGTTAAATTCGAAGACAAAAATGAAAAACCAATTTGGTACTTAGTTTGTTTAAGATCTAACTAAACAAGAAACCCTCGAAATTTCGAGGGTTTCTTTTTTTTTACTCGGTGGTATCTACGCGAGGCCTTTCAATTTCAAAAGTACTAATTCTATTCTTCAAATACATTTCAAAAGAGCTCATTTCTAACTTTGACTTTTCTAAATATTCGAGTCTTTTTTCAAGCCTTTCATAATTGTTTTTTGAATCATCTATGTGAAGAAAGTCTTGATATTTTCTATCATACTTTGACTCGGTTTTTAAAATGTAAGTATCAAGATGTTCTGAATAATTTACAAATCTATCAGAAGTTAAAATTTTATGTTCTTGTACCCAGATAAGATTACCAGAGCTGTGCCAATCCCTACCAAGTTCATCGAATTCTAGATAATTGTATGCCTCTTTACCACCATTAGGATTTGAAAGAGTTACAAAATCATGACCTTGAGGCGCGTAATTTGTTAAATTGCCATTTCTATCTAACCATTTGAAAGTATCAAGATAAGGATAAAGATCACATTTAAAGTTATCTAATTTAATTTCTAATTTTAGTTCAATATTCTTCTGATCTTTAGAGTCAAATTGTAGAGTATTCTGCCAGTTTTGACGTGATTTGTGAATGTATCCGTTGTCATAAGCCCAACTTTTAAAGTGTGCGAGAAAATCATCATCAGAAACTGTGTAGATTCTATCCATTATTTTATAATCATTAAAATTCCATAGTAGTGCTCTACCAAGAAGAGCACCGCTAGGAGACTTCATAATGAGCATAGATGCCTCTTCGTTATCGGTGTAGAGACCAAAGTATTCACAACAATTTGCATACCTCATACAAGAAGCACCGAGTGATCCAGAAAGTGAATCATAGTTATTTTCATAATACCACTTGATTATTTCATCACCTTTGACAACTTCGAATTTGAATTCCTTTTTTAAGGAGTAGGACCTAAATAAAGTTGAAAACTTCTCAATCTCAAAGAAACTAACATTTCTAAATAACTTATTAACAAAAGCTCCTGGTTTGCAATGAAATCTTTTCTTAGAAGTCCACAGTTCATCCTCATTTTGAATTACTTTTTTTCTTTCTTCCGTAAGATAGGAAATTTTACTACTATCATCATCTGAAATAGATAAAAAGTTAATTGGATTATCTACTAAAAACTCTGGAATAATCTGATCCGATAGTAGCAATTTTGCAACATAGGATTGATCTTCAAATTGAGTTAGTAGATTACGAAGTTTTTCTGAGATTTCTATGGTTTTCATTATTTAATGTTATTAAACGTTAGTATTCTTATATCCGATGCATTGTGCAACTTTTTCATTTGATAATACAACTTCTTTCCTTCACCTGATAAATCTCTAAAACCACAACACCAAGGATTCAACCTATCTGTATAGTTCCAAGAGTATTTAGACCATCCAATTAAAATAGAAGAAATAACTTTAAAGTTGTCTGTTTTAAAATAAAACTTTTCAACATCTTCTAATTCAGTTTCAGATTTTACCTCTTCAATAACTGAATCAATTTTACGAGTGAATGTAATTTTATTCTGTCTTGAAAGTACATCATCACCGCAGAAATTACCACATTTTACCAAATCAATATTTGAAAATCCATCTTGAAATGCGATTAGGTAAATCATAGTTTTACCACTATCAACAGGTGATATTAGTCCACCTTGTGGAAAATTAACAAATCCGGTATTGTTAAAATCTTTGATCATATTCCAAGTGATTCTAAAGTTTGATTTCTGACTGCCCATTGAGTCATTGACATAATTCTCTCAGTTTCTCGTTTTACAACGTGAGAATCTTGTCGACTAAACAATCTTAAATATACTTGAAATGACCAGAAAGCATCAAGATAAAAATCATTATTAGAATCAATTGTAAGCGACTCTGAATGTGTTTTAAGAGTTTTCCATTGATCTCCAGATATTTTCAATCGACCTTCACTTGAATAGTAGATAATCGCGTTTTTGAATGCGTCAAATTTTGAGTGTTCAACTTTTTTATCACTGTCTTGAACAATAGTCTTTTTCAAATTTGAAAGAGAAATTCGATGACCAACTAAGGATTTAATCGAATCGATTTGATCGTTGAATGTTTCACCATCAAGACCTTCTGATGCAAGTTCAGCTGCTTGTGTTACTCCACGAAGATGCTTTTTAGTAAGACCTACATTTTTAACAGAAGGTACAATATAAAAGTCTTTTGACTCACAATAAAGGCCAGCGTTAAAACTAAGCCTACGTGACTTGTCACTTGAGTTTAGAATGAAAAATGATTTGTAAAAATTAAGACCTTGAATTTCAATTGTGTCACTTAAAAGTGTAAGTTCTTGAATTCCCCTTGTGAGTCTGAGGCAATATTTTGAAATAGTAAAATTTTTCTCAATGATATCAATTTTTGACTTTAAATAATTTTTTATATCAAAAATTTCATAACGATTTGAAACCGTAGAAACAGCAAGAGTTTTACCTAGATATGAGGTAATTACCTTATCATCCACTTGAGTGATTTCAATCTGATCTATCTTCTTTAGAAGTTCTTGCTTGTCGTAGGTTTGAAAGGATTTTCTCATATTTTATCTTGTTTTTACAAATATAAGGTGAAGTTATTAAAGTAACAAATTTTAGTTTTGATTTTTATTTCGAATAGACTCGTTTTAATATATAAACTAAATTATAATTTTTTCACAGTATGCCTATTACGGGAACAGTATCATTACCAATCGGTGGTCCTTACTTATCTACTTATCAAGTCGGCTCTATTTATGAAAGTGAATTTAAATGGGGAACTGACGTTTATCGAGGTTGGGCCGATGTTGTACTAAGACTTCCTGATAATAGCACAAACGCAATTCAAGCAAAAGATGTAAGAGATCCACTTTGGACACTCTGGAATTTAGTAGGTTTAGCCCTACAAAACTCTGGTGGAGTTGGTGCTACCGGTGAGGCCGGTGATGAAGGACCACAAGGAGTACAAGGTCTACAAGGTCCATGCGGACCAGAAGGTCTCGTTGGTACTGAAGGTGATGTAGGTCCACAAGGTAATCAAGGTACACAAGGTACGCAGGGTCTTAAAGGAGATCCAGGAGATGAAGGACCTGCAGGTACACCAGGAACACCTGGTTCTGTTGGTCCTGCTGGTGATCCCGGTGCTCAAGGACCAAAAGGTGACCCAGGCCCACAAGGTGAGGCAGGTCCTAAAGGAGACGCTGGTCCTAAAGGTGACGCTGGTGATGTTGGTCCTGCCGGACCTGCTGGACCAAAAGGAGATATAGGACCGGCTGGTAGCGGTGGTAATATTGGACCCCAAGGAAGACAAGGATATCAAGGATATCAAGGACTAATGGGCATTACAGGTGCTACCGGATTTCAAGGTAGTACCGGTATTCAGGGCCCAACAGGTATTACTGGCTTTCAAGGAGCAACTGGTAATACCGGATTTCAAGGTTCAACAGGTCCCACTGGATTTCAAGGTGATACAGGTCCTCAAGGATCAGGAATAACAGGTATACAAGGTGCAACTGGACCAACTGGTATAAATGCATTCACTTTTGTCAGTTTTGTAGATCCTGTACCAAACTGTGGTGATGTTGTAACATTAGATGTCATAGAGTCAAGTTGGGCTTCTGTAGGTCAAGTAGTATATGTTGAAGGAGCGGGTTATTTTCAGGTCGTTTCTCAACCAGATCATCAGACCTTACAAGTTTCAAATTTATGTTATCCTGGAAATGCTTCTCCTGGAACACCATTTATAGTTGGTGCCGAGGTAAGTCCAGCTGGTTTAATTGGACCAACATTTTTTGGTGGACCAAGTGGTCCACAAGGTTATCAAGGTCCAACTGGACCTCCAGGTGGTCCTCAGGGAGTCATAGGTAATACTGGTATTGGTGAAACTGGAGCTACCGGCACAACTGGTGTTCAAGGGTTTACAGGACCAGCAGGTGCAACTGGAATGGATGGAGCAACAGGTGCAACTGGTAAAGATGGATCAACTGGTGCAAGTGGACCTCAAGGTTTCACTGGATCACAGGGTCCTAGTGGAAGACAGGGAGAAACTGGGCCTCAAGGTAGAATAGGACTTCAAGGTCTAACTGGACCTGTTGGTGCAACTGGTATTGATGCCACAGGTGTTCAAGGTGCTACTGGTCCTGCTGGTTCAACTGGAACAAGTGTAACAGGACCACAAGGTCCTACTGGTGTTGGTGGAACTGGTGTTCAAGGTTCAACTGGTGTTCAAGGTATAACTGGACCATCAGTTACAGGTGGCCAAGGTGTCACCGGTCCAACTGGCGTGCAAGGTAATACAGGACCTCAAGGAACTACAGGAACAAGTGTAACTGGTCCACAAGGACCAACAGGGGCAGGCGTTCAAGGTAATACAGGTATTCAAGGTGAGACAGGACCAATTGGTGAACCAGGACTAGATGGTCCTCAAGGAAAAACTGGTAGTCAGGGTTCGACTGGTTCACAAGGACCTACAGGAAATCAAGGATTTACAGGTAATCAAGGTATTACTGGACCACAAGGCAACACTGGTTCACAGGGTAGTACTGGACCACAAGGAACTGGACCACAGGGAACTACTGGTCTACAAGGTATAACTGGTCCACAAGGAAATACAGGAGTTCAAGGTGTAACTGGTGTACAAGGTACAACCGGTGTAACTGGATTTCAAGGTGAAACCGGTATACAAGGTCCAACTGGTACTCAAGGAAATACTGGACCACAGGGTAATACTGGATCTGGTGAAACAGGACCACAAGGTAATACTGGTATTCAAGGAAATACCGGTGTTCAAGGTTCAACTGGATTTGGAGAAACAGGCTCTCAAGGATCAACCGGAATCGGAATTACTGGACCACAAGGACATACAGGTCCTCAGGGAACAACCGGAATTGGAATTACTGGTCTACAAGGTTTCACTGGTCCACAGGGAACAACTGGAATTGGAGTTACTGGACCACAAGGACATACAGGTCCTCAGGGAACAACCGGAATCGGAATTACTGGTCCACAAGGATCAACTGGAATTGGGATTACCGGTTCACAAGGACCTACAGGAGTCGGAATTACTGGTCCACAAGGGTTTACAGGGTTTGGTGAGACTGGACCTCAGGGTAATACAGGTACTCAAGGTACAACTGGACCACAAGGTACTGGTCCACAAGGTGAAACAGGACCACAAGGTCCACAGGGCGTTGTCGGACCAGCAGGTGGACCTCAAGGTTTTACAGGACCAACTGGTCCTACTGGATTTATAGTTGTAAATAACTATGCAACTGGTGATACCGGACCACAAGGATTCACAGGCACTCAAGGTGAGACAGGACCACAGGGACACACTGGACTTCAAGGGGAAACTGGTATTCAAGGTCTAACAGGACCTCAGGGAAATACTGGACAAGGTGAAACAGGACCACAAGGTAGTACAGGAATCGGAGTAACTGGACCACAAGGAACAACCGGCTTCGGAGAAACAGGATCACAAGGTAATACCGGTGTTCAAGGTGAGACAGGACCACAGGGTAATACAGGTGTCCAAGGTGAAACAGGACCACAAGGTTCAACGGGAGCTGGAGAAACAGGACCACAAGGTAATACCGGTGTTCAAGGTGAGACAGGACCACAGGGTTCGACAGGAATTGGAGAAACTGGACCACAAGGAACAACCGGATTTGGAGAAACTGGACCACAAGGTAATACAGGGATTGGAGAAACTGGACCACAAGGAACAACCGGGTTTGGAGAAACAGGTACACAGGGTAATACAGGTGTCCAAGGCGAAACAGGACCACAGGGAAATACAGGTGTCCAAGGCGAAACAGGACCACAGGGCAATACAGGTGTCCAAGGTGAAACTGGTCCACAAGGTTCGACAGGATCTGGAGAAACAGGACCACAGGGTAATACAGGTGTCCAAGGTGAAACAGGACCACAAGGTTCAACAGGAGCTGGAGAAACAGGACCACAAGGTTCAACAGGAGCTGGAGAAACAGGACCACAGGGTAATACAGGTGTCCAAGGTGAAACAGGACCTCAAGGTGAAACTGGTCTACAAGGATTTACAGGATCTCAAGGAGAAACAGGACCACAAGGTTCAACAGGGGCTGGAGAAACAGGACCACAAGGTTCAACAGGGGCTGGAGAAACTGGTCCGCAGGGTAACACGGGTGTACAAGGTGAGACTGGTCCACAAGGAGAAACAGGACCGCAGGGAGAAACAGGTCCACAAGGGAATACTGGCATACAAGGTAATACAGGTGTTCAAGGAGAAACAGGACCACAGGGTGAAACAGGACCTCAAGGTAATACCGGAGTTCAGGGCGAAACAGGACCTCAAGGTACTGGGCCACAAGGTGAAACAGGGCCACAAGGTCCACAGGGCGTTGTCGGACCGGCAGGTGGCCCTCAAGGATTCACCGGTCCAACTGGTCCTACTGGATTTATAGTTGTAAATAACTATGCAACTGGTGATACCGGACCACAAGGATTTACTGGTCCACAAGGTCAAACCGGTCCTCAAGGAAATACAGGAGTTCAAGGTGAAACTGGTATTCAAGGTCTAACAGGACCTCAGGGAAATACTGGACAAGGTCAAACCGGACCTCAGGGAAATACTGGAGTTCAAGGAGAAACTGGTATTCAGGGTCTAACCGGTCCTCAAGGAAATACAGGAGTTCAAGGTCAGACAGGACCTCAAGGAAATACAGGAGTTCAAGGAAATACCGGTGTTCAAGGATTAACCGGACCACAAGGATTCACTGGTAATCAAGGTCAAACTGGTCCTCAAGGTAATACTGGTATTCAAGGTAATACAGGTATTCAAGGAGAGACAGGACCAATTGGTGAACCAGGACTAGATGGTTCTCAAGGATCAACTGGTTCTCAAGGTAATACAGGTCTACAAGGATTTACAGGTCCCGCCGGATTTAACGGAAATCCAGGTCCTAACTGCTTAATATACCAACTTGGTAATTACACAATAACTGGTCAGATAGGATTGACAGACTCAAGTGCTCCGGTCAACTCAAGTCTTCTTGATGTAACTAATATTGGTTTAAACTGGACATCTGTTCAAAATTATAATGGACTAACATTCTCAAATCAGAATGCAACTTCGTGGGTCAACTCAATATTAACTGATTACTTAATACAAGTAACACAGGTTGGCACACCGTCGAATTATGGTATTTATGAGGTTGATACTTTTACACCAGGTACTGCTTGGAACGAATTTGGTGTTACTGCTATTTCAGGAACTGGATCATTAACACCAGGACTATATACAGTTTGTTTCGTACCAAGAGGAAATACAGGTCCTCAAGGATTTACAGGATTCCAAGGCAACACTGGCCCACAAGGATTTACAGGATTCCAAGGCAACACTGGCCCACAAGGATTTACAGGATTCCAAGGTGAAACTGGACTTCAAGGATTTACTGGACCACAAGGATTTACCGGATTCCAAGGTGTCACTGGTCCACAAGGATTTACAGGTGAAATTGGATTTACCGGTCCACAAGGTCCTACAGGTCCTAACTATGTAAATATAACTAAACTACACTGGCAAAATGATCAACAGACTTCTTATACACTTGTTGCAGAAGGAGCTACTGGTCCTATAGTATATTACTATAATACAACTAGCTTTGATAGTCCAGCTAACATAAATGTTTATTTAGATCCTTCAGATGCTATTAATAAGAACTTCAAATTTATATTACAAGATAATTTACTTGTAAATGTTGGAGTAACTTGGAGTGTAATTCATGGTACACCAGGTGGTGGTTCTAATATCAAACTCATTGAGTATGAAACTGGTCATATACCACCACAGACGATAGACTTCTATTGGTATGAACAAGACCAGCGTTATATAATTGAAAAACACAATTTAGAACAACCGTTTAATGATTCAATTGTTGGAAGTCCATCAACTTTATTCGGTCATGATTTTTATTCTCATAAGAGAGTTTTAAGAGCTAAGTTTCCTCAGCCTTCTCAAGGTATTCAACCAGATATTTACGCGGTATTTGATACTACATCTATGTCAGATGAGATTATTGCATCAGCCTCGCAAGCACTAGATATTTGGTTTGCAAACTATATAGCATCAGGAAACAACGGTAGAATGTTTGTAGTTCCATCACCGGCTTCAGATCCATCAATCATATCAGGTCCAAGTCCATACACTACAGGAGAAAGATGGTTGGCGATACCAGAAATGATTAAAAATGGAGTTCTTGATTGTGTCGCGAATAACATTGGAGCAACTTACTCACCGTATGTATCAGTATCTAACGGACTAGGTGGTGTTACTAAAACGTATGTGTCAGCAGATGATAACATAAGTGTTGCTTTTAGTGGTTACTGGCAGTCACCTGACGATTTAATATTAATTAGTTTCTTTGATGAGAGTGGCGATGCTTATCAGTGGGGCGCATTCTTTTTACCTGACCAATCCAATTACGGCCATCCTGGTAATTCAATCTCACCTTATGGACCTCAAGATAATTTCCCATTGGATCAACCTTTCGGACCATATATAAGAGACTATGAGTATTTTGTTGGTACATACTCACCAGTTACCGGTAATCCAGCCACTAAATTTAATTCATTTAAAGGCCTGATATACCCAGTTGTAAAAGGTAATAGTGGTTTTAATGGGACAGATAATATACTTAACGGTGTTAGAGCGGGTTTTGTAATTAGTACTCTTGCTGCTTGGGCAGGAGCGACTTTATCAGAAGCTGAGATAGATGGTTTGGAAGAATTTGGAAACCAATTACTATCGGGTATCAATCACGATGGCACAGTTGGAAAAATTGGAGCCGACTTTAACGGTATTAATAATAACATTAATTCTGGTTGGGATTCTGGTTGGGAAAGAATAAATGTAGAGCCACTTTTGACTGTAAATCCATATAGTGTTTTAACAGATTCAAATGGCGATGCTGGATTGTGGCAACACGGATGGATTGTATCACTAGATAAGAGACAATTCAATCCGATAACTAACACACCAAGAGAGGTCTTTGAACCATCAACATTCACACAAGATATTAATCAATTACTTGGAGTCACTGTGGTTGGAATTACTGATCCATTTGTAGCAACATTCCCATCTGGTTCTATAATATTTGTAGAAGAAGCATTTTTAACAGTAAATGATACACTTGTATTTACCTACTCAGGTATAAATGGTTCAGTATCATTTGGTCTACAACAAGCAACTGTAGATAGTTTCAATGGAGCTATAATACCAACTTTACCAGCAATGAGTACATTTGGTCTAACAGATACTTATGAAATATTCTTCCCACTTAGAGACACTTCTAATTTGGAACTATATCAAGGATATACAAGAGTTTCTGATTCACCAGTTAGTATAATTAAAATAACTGAACCAGCACAGGCCAAAATTCAATTTACCAATGACCTTCTACTCTATAGTGGTGAAGTGACACTTCATATACCTTATATTGTAGATAATCCTGGTAATAATTTCACAAGACCTCAAGGTCCTACTGCTTATCCATCTGCTAGACCAGTGTTTGATAATATTCAAAAATCGAAAGATGGTATTTTAAGACTACATTGGGAAAATGACCAAATTGTGAATTATGGATTAACTGCAGGTGAACAACCAAATACGGTTTACTATTACATTGATGACTTTTCAACTGGTCCTTATCAATCTCCATCTGCGAGTGTTGATGTAACGATAAATCCCTGGGTTGGATCTTGGACAGCCAATGATGATGGAATTAATAGAAACTTTAAGTTTATAATTGGTGAAGGAAATAGAGTAGAACCAGGAGTGACTTGGTCAATTCTAATAAAAAATCCACCACCATCTGTCGCCTCATCGACAAAAATCGAATATGGTCCTGGAATAATAGAACCACAGGCTATAGAATTCTTATTTACAACAGCCTCTGCAAATGGTTACGAAATAACCAAATACATGCTTGAACAACCTCTAGACGACGTTGAAACAAATTACATTGCAGTAGGTAGGGACTTTAACTGGACAAAAAGAAATACAGGTTTCTTTGAATCGGATTCAGTAGTAGCTCCAGGAGAAGGATGTGCTACAATCTTCCCAGCCGGAGCTATATTATTCGTAAACGAGATATGGGCAAGTTGTGAAGGAATGACAACACCTTCACCGGAAGATATTACAATCTCATTCGGATTAGCGGAACCAACAATAAATGGAGCTTACGGATCACAAATAACAAACTGGGATACTCCACTTCTAACGTTTGGAATCAGTGACAGTAGAAAAATGTTATTTACTGAGAGATCATTAGCTGACTTTGCTACAGGAAGTGTTTATTACACACAATCTCCAATTGGTATTGTGAAGCTTGCACAACCTGCAATGTTAGTAATTTCAGTTGTTGGTGGTAATTTATCAGCTAATACTTTAATAAAATGCTTTGTACCATACATTGTTGACCAAGCCAGTGTTAATGCAATTGACATAAACAGTGTATCTTTACCAAACACATCTGTTGCAGTTAATGTAAATAATATAACAAAATTACATTGGGAAAATGATCAACAGACTAGCTATACTCTATCGTCTGGTGGAGCAACTGGACCAACAGTATATTATTATAATACAAGTCCATTTGATTCTCCTGAAAATATAACAGTAACTCTTGATCCAGATTCAGGCCCTTACAAAAACTGGAAATTTATTATACAAGATCATCTAAGAGTGAATGTTGGAGTTACTTGGAGTGTTGTACACAATGGTGATAAATTGGTTGAATATAGAACTGGTAATATTGCACCACAAGAATTAGAATTTATCTGGTCAGATACTCATAATTCATATTCTATAACTAAAAAGAATTTAGAACAACCATTTAGCGATAAGTTAGTTGGAAGCAGTTCATTTGGACATGATTTCTATTCTCATAAGAGGATGTTAAGAGCGTCTTATAAATATAATCCTATAGATGTTGTCTTTGTAATTGACTATACTGGTAGCATGGGGACTCCGATTGAACTGGTGAAAGATGGTATAGAAGATATAGTAGACTATATTAGAGAAGCTAGTAATGATAACTATAGATTAGGACTGGTTATTTACGATGAAAGCGGGGCGCCAACACCCGCGTACAACTCTAGTCCAACATATTCGTCTTTACCAGCTGGTTTAAGATACGTTGGACAATCTGACTTTTTAGGAGTTGCAGGTGGTTCAACATACCAATATATTACTTGTATGGCAACCATGAGTTTTAATAATTTTAACTTTTTTAGCCAGCAGTTATCGTACATTGGACCTACCGCTAACGGTGGATTTAGATTAGGTAGTGGAGGTGCAGGTCCTGAACCCGGTGACTTAGCAATTGATATGGTTTGTAATTTAACAGGAAATTTTGCCACCGTAGGATTAGAAAGTAATGGATACATAGCAGGTAGTTTTAGAAATAATGCCAATAAAATAATAATACACATAACAGATAATATACCATCTTACGATTGTGATCAGTGGGCAGATGAAGTTAAAGATAACATAAATAATGTTATCATACCTGGTTTAATTGGTCAAGAAATTAAAGTAGTATACGCCTACACAACTTCAATTGAGCCTATAAATACTGGAACTGGATCTTATGATTCCATGGCCTTACAAACGGGTGGCGTATCAGTTAATAGTGATATTGGTGGCACTTGGCAAAGTTTAAACAGCGGGGTTAGAAGTGCTCTTGAACAATTAACACCAAGACAGGGTGTTAGTGCAATATTCCCGGAAGGTTCTATAATTTTCTTAGAAGAAGCATTTTTGACAGTCAATCAAAAAATTGACATTCCTGAAGGAATCACAGGTACTTTTTCGATAGGTTTATCTGAAGCTACCAATAACGGATTAACAGGTAGTTTAATACCGACTAATCCAAATATAACCAACTACGGTCTTGATGATTCTTCAGATATAATTTTCCCTAAAAGGAGCATATCAACCGTTCCAATTAATCAGGGTGATCTGTTAATTGGTGACTCTCCTATAAGTCTTGTGAAACTGACAAAGGCAGCGATGCCAATTATTTCATCAGCTTGGGTTTTTGACCAAGACGGTGATATTACGGTACATATTCCGTATATGGTAGATAATCCACCATTTGACTCAGTTCAATATCCATATGGACCTACGGCGACAATATATGCAAGACCTGAAATTTTAGGTTATAGTCCACAATTTAGTGGAACAAATAACAATCTACCAGCTCTTCCAGTACCTAAGATTCATTTGAATAAGGGCTCACAACTCATAGACGTATTTAGTTACTCAACAAACGGAATACACGATACTCAGGCAATATTACATAGTTACCCAACACTTATAAATCTCGATTTCACAAGTGACCACTTTGCAAATCCAAATAATAGAATATTTATAGAAATGGCTATGTTTAAGAGAAAATCTAATAAAAAGAAGGGCATTATTATTACCAGATCTGCTTCGAAATGGGTTGTTCCTTCAAAACACATAGCAGGAGTGGGTCAAGATACAAATCTGCCTTGGCTATCAACAGGTAATTTCTGGTCAAGAGGCGGTAGTCACTCTGTTTATAATTTTGCCACAAACACGACTCAAATTTTAGGAATAGACAGACCGAATCACTATGAAGTATATGGATACACCGTAAGTAATTATCCAATTTGGCAATATTTCACAGGAAGATTCGAATATGCTGATGTTTTATATAGAGATTCTAGTATGTTTGATCCAAATAATCCTACAACTAGTTTATCAACTATAAATACTCTTATTCCAATATCTGGAAAAAGAGGTAGTGGTAAGTTCAAGCTTACAACAAGATATTCTTATAGCTCGATGTATACTCCTGTTTATTGTGCATTTAGATATATACAATATTTCCCCAACGCTAATGGAGGTAAAGGTCAGATATTATCTGGTCCATTCTCCAAGACCTTGAAGATTACTGGACTTTATCACCCATTTAACTCTGATTATCTTACCAGTGCTCAATTCGGATATCCAGTAGCAAATATTTCAGGGGATTGGAATGGTAATAGTGGATTTAGAAGTTTAAAATGTTATTGGGAGAGTAACCTTCCATAAAAAATATATAGAATTAATAATATGGATGAAAAAAGAAAGGGAAACCGAAGTTCATCGGGTTATACTACTTGTGTAACCGAAGTACATCGGGTTATACTATTTGTGTAACTGAAGTACATCGGGTTTCCCTACTTTTTTCTGAATTAAATAAATAAATACTGAATGGCACACTATCCGAAAATATTTGATTTTACAAGCACACCGATTGATGCGTGCGAAATTGCATGGGGAACAGGAGGCGGTATTACATCTTCAAATTACTTTGTATTTGATTGCAGTAGAATCAACTTAGTAATGGGTGGAACTTCAAGTTTGAATTCTGCTACACAAGGTGCGTATCTTAGTGCCATAATTGGTGGAGTTTGTAATACAATTATTAGCTCAACATCATCTTCGATTATAAGTTCTGGGTATTCCTGTATTGGTAATCCGTATATTTCGAATACAGTAAGAAGCTATAGCTCTATTATTGCAAGTAAGAATTCTATGATTGGAGCATACTCTAACTACTCTGTAATAATTGGTGGAACTGGATCAGTTACCGATGGGAGCACTACAACTGCCACTATACTCGGATCTTTTCAATCAGGTTTAGTAGATTCTTATTGTAGTGCGATTATTAATTCACAAAAGGCCTTGCAGGTAGGAACAATACAATCAACAATTATTGGTGGTATTAATAACGAAATAGTGGGTTCGTATAACTCGTTAATCTTAAGCGGTCACGGATCAACAGTTAGTTTTTCAACATCTTCAAATATAATATCATCCGGATCTGCTAGTATTATAACATATAGCAATATATCAGGCATTTTAAACTCAAAAGGTTCTATAATTTGTTGCTCACAATATTCGACAATCATATCTGGAATTAATTCTCAAATTTGTAACTCTAGAGCTTCTGTGATACTTAATAGTGAGTCGATGTTACCAGGTAGATCATACACTAATATTTATGGCACAGTATCTAATAATAAAATTGTAGGTGGATATGGTAACATACTTGCTGGTGGTAGATATTGTTTTAACGAAGAGCTTAATTATCTTTATAATTTCAGTAATAAAATCTATAATAGTTGTCTTAGTGTGATACTCACAGGATGTGGTCAATCTCTTACGTCATCTAACTCTTCAATTATACTTGGTTCCTGTAATTGTGGAACATGTATATATTACTCTTCATTTTTATCTGGTAGAGAAAGTTGTTTATCTGAAACTTTGTCCTCCAGCATGATATCCTCAGATCAAAGTGCTATAAATTGTTCCCCCAATAGTAACATCATAGGATCGATTTTATCGAGAATTGAAAAAGGTACAGGCTATTTTCCAATAACAAGTACAATAATCGGAGCCTGTAGAAGTTGTATTTCTATTAGTGCACAAACCAGTTTGATACTTGGTGGTTACAAAAATTGCATGTGTGAAATCGGAACACCAACTGAGAGAGGAACTGGTTTACTAATTTTAGGAGGTTCCAACAATACAATAAAAAATGCTAATAATCAAAAACTAGATCACTCAGCAATTATATCGTCGTCTGGTTCTACTATTTGCAATTCTAATACTTCTCTTATTTTAGGCGGAACAGGTCTTTCAATATGTAACGAAAACAACGTAGTATATGTTCCTACCTTAAAAATAAACTCTGTTACGCAATCAGTAAATTCGAATAAAGTACTTATTTGGGACTGTGACAGTTGTGTGAGGTTCAGTACAATTAATGCCGAAGGGATTATTGATTTATGTGAAATTGCATGGGGAACAGGTATAGGCATAACTTCATCAGACCACTTCAGATTTGACTGCTCTAATGGTATGTTACTTCTTGGATGTAACACATCACCATTTTTTACGATAGGAACTGGTTCAGCATGGGGTATAGTGTCTGGGACGTGTAACCTTTTGCGCGATACCGGTAACGGTGCAATCATAGGTGGTTGTAAACAACGTGTTTGCTCTGCTAATTTTTCAACAATTATAGGCGGAAGAGATAACTCAATAGAGTTCATTACATCAGACTCTGGAATATTTTCTTCTTATAAAGGCATGATTGCAACATTATCAAGTTACTCGGCTATTGTAGCTGGTAGATATAATTGTCTTATATCCGCGAAAGCTTCAGTGATTTTAGGAGGAAATTGTAATAGAATTATAAACCCATCTGATAGAAGTAGCTGTTACTCATCTATTATTGGTGGTTTTTGTAATACAATAGGTACATCATCTTGTGAATCTTCTATTATAGGTGGGAGATGTAACTTTTTAGGATCACAGTCAACTCAAACTGCAATAGTCGGTGGACTATGCAACTGCATTGTCTGGACATCTTGCTATGCAGGTATATTTGCTGGGTTAGCTAACAGAATTTGTTTCGGCAGCATGGGCTCTGCGATAATGGGAGGTCTTCAAAACTTTATAGATTACAATTCCAACTGGGCATCCATTACAGGAGGTATTTGTAATCGCATTTGCCGAGGTTGTGCTTCATCAATAGTTGGTGGATATTGCAATGTTCTGATTACTAATACTGGTAATAGGCCATTTTCAGCTATAGTAGCAGGTGAGAAGAATCAGATTGGCACTCAATCAGTATCGACTAGTATTATAGCTGCTTGTAATAGCATAATACAGTGTGGAGTAACATCTTCTTCAATTTTAAGTGGTATCAGTAATTGTATTCAGAGATGTGTTTGCACAAGTGCAATTGTAGCAGGTTCACTAAATATAGTTTCAACACAATCATCACAATCAGTAATCATTGGAGGCGCAGCAAACACAATACAAACTGGAGTAACCGCATCATCAGTAGTTTCTGGGTTTTTCAATAGAATTCAAAACGGTGTTACGAACTCAGTAATTCAAGGCGGATCATCGAATCTTATTCAGTGTAACATATCAGGATCAATAGTAAGTGGAGGTCTTTGTAATATACTGCAGTTCGGAGTAACGGCCTCATCTATTTCAGCTGGAACTTTCAACATTATTTCAACTCAATCTAGTAATTCATCAATAGTTGGCGGTATTAGAAATACTATACAATGTGGTATAACAGGTTCTGTGATAATTGGTGGATCTAATAGTACAATTCAACTAAGCTCAAACAATTCAATAATTAGTGGAGGAAATTGCAACATTATTTCAACACAGTCTTGTAATTCTACAATTTCTGGTGGAACAAATAATATTATTCTTCAAAGTATTGCCTCAACAATTTTAGGAGGCGTTACTAATTCAATTAGCTTCACGACATCAAACTCATCAATTGTAGGTGGTTTCTGTAACTTAGTAAGAAATTCATCTTGTAACTCGTCAATAACTGGTGGATATTGCAATATTATATCTACATCCTCTAACAGTTCAATTATTTCAGGAGGTGTATGTAATGATATTTACTCAAGCAGTAGGTCATCGATTTCAGGTGGCAATTGTAACATGATTGATGGAATTAGTAACGAGTCTTCGATAATCTCTGGTTGTTTAAACTGTATACAAAATAACTCACTGAGAACAGTTTTAGCCGGAGGTTGTAAAAATCTATCTGTGTGTTCTTGTTCTTCAACGATCGTCACTGGAGCAAGTAACTCGGTTTGCTGCTCTAATTATAGCGGTATTTTTGCCGGTTACTTTAATAAAGTTCACAGAGGTACTTCAGGTACTCCTAAAAACAACGCGATACTTGGTGGTCAATGTAACAATATCTGTGAAGGTTCTGATATGTCAACAATTATTGGTGGTTCTAAAAACCTAATTTGCGCATCAGACTATTCATCAATAATTGGTGGTAGAGGATTGACAATATCAAATGAAAATGATGTTGTTTTTGTACCAACACTTAAAATAAATTCAGTTACACAATCGATAGATTCGAGTAAATATTTGGTTTGGGATTCTGATAAATGTGTCAGATTTACTGAAAATACAGTTGGCGTTAGAATCGATTCTTGTGAGATCGCATGGGGCACCAATGTAGGTGTAACATCATCAAATTATTTCCTATTCGATTGTAGTTGTATCAACCTAGTTATGGGTGGTAACACAGTTAGTAACAGAATTAATTCAGCAACAAATAGTGTATTTCTTAGTTCTATAATCGGTGGTCTCGATAACTGTTTATTTGGACTGACCTCATCTTCTATAATTGGAGGAAGTTGTAACACAATCTGGAGATCCTGCTTCTCAGGTATCTTGGGTGGAGAGTGTTTGACTATAACACAAAGTAATTACTCGACAATAATATCGGGTTATAAGAACTTAGTTACAAACTCTTGCGATTCTGTGATAATACAAGGACGTTCTAACTGTATCAAAGATAGTCTTAAAAATTCAATTATTAATTCAGACGCATCAATAGTATGTGAATCACTTTTTAACGGAATTGTATCAACGACACAATCTTGTATTTGTAATTCCGAATTCAGTAGCATACAAAATAGTTCACTTGCTAAGAGTTTTGACAACTGTCATAGCGCAATTGTAGCAACAAAATGCTCTTGTATAATCGGAAAAACAGGTACGAAAGATTACTCATTTGATATGATACTTGGTGGGTGCTGTAACACTATCGGCACTTCTTCTCTATCAAGTATAATAGGTGGATACAAAAATACAATAAATCGTGGTAATTGTAATTCATCAATTATATCATCTTGCAGTTCTTTTATTCAATTTAATTCTCACAAATCTACAATTATTGGCAGTGAACTTAGTTGCATTCTTGTAAATACTTACAACTCAGCAATATTGGGCGGATGTGACTTATTACTAAGAGAATCATCAAATTCGATAGTCGGTTTTTCAACACATAGCTGTACTTGTTGTTCTAACTCATCAATAAATATTGGTGGATATGATAACTGCATGTTGAATAATTCAACAACATCTGCATTGATCGGTTCTGAAAAAGGTTGTATTTCTAATTCAAAGGTGAGTGGTATCATAAACAGTTGCCGATCAATTGTTGTGGCGAGTGACAATTCAATGGTGATTAGTAGCTATAAATCTTGTGTATGTGATTTTAGTTTAAGAAGTTCTATCATTTCATCTTGTAATTCATCTATCTGTGGATCAACAAACTCTGTCATAATTGGCGGCACTGATTCATCTATTTGCATCTCACAAAACAGTGCAATTATCGGAGGTAAAGGTCTAACTCTAAGTAATGAAAATCAAGTTGTTTATATACCTGAACTTAAAATTAATCAAGTGAGTGAGTGTCAAACTTTAACTAAATTCCTCACTTGGGATGATGTGAATAAATACGTTAGATGGAGTACCTCTTCAGGATCTGGACTAGGATCAGGAATAACAGGTTCAATTCCATATTATACAGGAACTTTCTGGACTTACTCAACCACTAATTTATATAACAACGGAATTTATGTCGGTGTTGGTCTAACTAATTCAAATACTAATACTTACGCAACTCCTAGTTCAAACTTACACGTATTTGGATCACTGTCATTAGATGTTAAAACAGCAAGCTCGGACTATACACTTACAGATAGAAACTTCACACTTATAGCCTATGCTCCTTCAAATAACTCAGGAATGACAGTCTCACTACCTCAAGCAAGTTTAGCAAAACATAGATTATATGTTGTTAAAAAGGCCGACTCGTTTACTCAATCCTTTGTATTTATAGAACCATTCAGTGGTGATAATATAGAAGGATATGCTGGGTCAATTTCACTCGAGAACCCATGGGACTATCATATGTTACAATCAGATGGGCAAAATATGTGGATTAAACTAGGAGGAGCTGTTGGATTAAACTTATGATGATATGGGATATTTTAAATACCTTAATTGATTTACTACCTAATTTAATAATTGGAGCTGGTCCATTCTTTGCTTTCAAGGGAATGGGAACAGGTAGTCAATCCGGGAAGTTACTATTCAAAAGTATCGTGGGTGAAAATATTTCAGCAACTGATAAAAACACTTGTTTATTACTGATAGATGAAATGGTAGCTGATTCTCTTATGGGAAAAGGTGTTGTTGCTGTTGGTTCAGGATCAGGTATAACTACAAGTAGGTACTTTGTGGCTCAATGTATGTTAGAAAGTGATGATTACTTTAAAAGAGGAATAAGTTTACCTATTGTAAATAGAACAACACTCGATCAAGATTCTAACCCATACTCAACTTGGGACTCAAATGGGGGTTTGTACCAAGGTGGTCTTATAATTTCGAGTTACAAACCAAGTAATACAATATATGCTGTGAAGGAATCAAAGGCTAATTCTATTATTAACTCATCTTGCTCTTGTATTAATTCTAAGTCATCCTCCTGTGCGGTATGTTATTCTTCGATTATAAATTCTAATAAATCTGTGATTAGTCAAGAAAGTTCAAACACTACAATTATAGGAGGAGACTCTAACATAATTTGTAGAAGTTATCAATCAACCGTTTTAGGAGGAGAAAAAAACTATATCTATGATTATGTGTCAAAAAAATGTGAACAGTCAAGAATTAATTTTATTGGAGGTGGAGTTTCAAACAGAATTCTTAATACATCAGAATTACCACCGTATACCGAGAACGAATTTCTTAATATATCAGTCGGTAACTCTATATTAATCGGTTGCAGAAACAAAACTACAAGTGGATTCTATAGTTCAATTTTATCAGGAACTTGTAACTTAATAAGTCTATCAGCTTCTAATATTGACTCAAATTCAATCAAAGGCAATCTAATAGGAAGTGGTTATAAAAACTGCATTATGAGTTGTTCAGCAAAACAAAATAAACTTTATTGTGGTAGTTTTCAAACTATAATAAACGGGAAGGCAAATATAGTTTCAAATTTAAGTTATAGTAGTGTATTAAATGGATATGGAAATTGTATAGAAGGTATTTTTGGCCCCGGTAAAAATCCGATCGCGAATGAAATATGCTCTTCAGTAATAGCAAATGGATGTTGTAATGTAATTAGTGGTTTTGCAAATTCCGCAATTTTGAATGGATATTGTAATTATATCGGAGGAGTTACAAAGGCCGGAGTGGATCTACAAAATTCTGTGGTAATTAATGGTTGTAAAAATTGTGTAAAAGCTTCTTATGCGACAATAGTAAATGGATACAACAATGTTAACCTTAGTTCGTTTTCGACGATAATAAGTGGGATTAGTAACTGCATTACTAGTTCACAACTATCAACTATTGTATCCGTCACCGGATCCTGTATTCAATTTTCAGAAGAATCTACAATAATTTCAAATCAGTCATGTACACTGCGTTCAAACCAAAGTACTATAATCGGTGAGTATTGTAACGTCATATGTGGCAAATCTCCATTTGCTGGTTTAATTGGTGATAACAATAACAAATCAAATGTAATTCTAGCAAATTGTTGTAACATTATCAAATCTACTACAACCATAAATGGAGTCAATGGTTTACAAATTTCGTTTATAGTAGGAGGATCTTGTAACTTAATTGACTCAAATTCTAATGCTAAAGCAGTTGGTATTATAGGAGGTTGTAAAAATAGAACTCTAAGATCAGAGGGATCAATAATTATAGGTGGTTGTTACAATTTTATTGGTTTAACTTCAAGTTTTTACAGTGGTAACTCAGTACAGATTTCATCTATAATTGGAGGAACTTGTAACAGAATTAATTTCAGTATATGTGACACTTCGATCAGTGACCCAATGGCTTTTAGAACATCAATCATTGGTGGTTACAAAAACTCATTCACTGATCATACTAGTATTTGTAATAGTGTAATTGTTGGAGGGTCAAGTATGAGTGGATATACCACAAACAACGAGGGTAATCCAAATATTATAAATAATTTTACTCAAACAGATATTATTAGTGTAAGAGGAAATGTATATGTGAGTGATAATAGTGGAAATAGATGCCGTGGTTTAAGTTATTTAAATTTATCACCTGGTACAACAATAAATAGTATATGTATAATAAAAGGTATAGTTATAACTATGTCCTATACTTAGAAATAGAAAAAAGAGATGATAGATATAATTCTAAATATTCCATTTTTACCAGAGATTATACTCTTAGGTACATTTTTTAGAAAAGTGCCTATTACCGGTCAGAACTCTGGTAAACTGAATTTTTCAAGTATACTAAGCAATGTTCACCTAGATGAAGATTCAACTGGTATCACTCTTTCAACTTGGCAAACACAAGCGGTTGATAATCGTGAAATTGCATTTGGAACTGGATTGACTCAAGGCCTAACATCATCATCTCACTTCAAATGGGAAGCCGATAACTACGGTGCGAGATTAATAGGAATTGGTCAAATAAATCCATTTGGTTTAGAGTGGACCTCAAATTGTAATTTAAATTACGCTCTTTATAATCATTCAATTATTATTAATGGATGTTGTAATAAAATTGGAAACCTATCAGCTGGTGGTACATTTTCTAGAAACGAAGTCATTATTGGTGGTGTTTCACAATGTACAATTTCTACTTCTGTTCGTTCAGGAAACAACGTGTTAATAAATGGCACAAATAGCTCAATAGATGGTGGAACATCTAGTATAATCATCGGAGCTGGTGGTAATAAAGGAAACCAATCAAACTACAATTCTATTATTAATTCAAAAATGGGACTAGTTTATTCTGCATATAACTCAGTAATCACATCAGGTCCGAACAGATGTTTTAAAACAACATCCGACTTCGATAGTAATAATAGTCTAATCTGTACTTCAGTATCATCAGTTATATCGTCTTTTAGTTTTTCAGTAAATACAAATGAGTGCTCAAAAATAAAAAATCAAACAATTATTTCATCAACTGAAACTAAAATTATTAGTGATGCCAACAGAACGCCTAAACCTGAAATGTGTTTCAACACTGTTTTATCAAGTAATAAGTCTCTAATATTCGGTGATTGTAATTTAAATAATTACTCTGGAACTAAAGCTAATAGTTGTTTTAATTCACTCATATCAACTTGGTGCTCTGAGATTTTAGCATCTAAATATTCAACTATAATAGGAGGAGTCAAGAATCGTTTAGTAAATTGTTTTGTTGGTTCTATAACTAACAATAGACAAATGTACTCGTCTAGTATACTTGGAGGTTACAAAAATTGTATAGTAAATTACGATCTTAACGAAACTACCGTAAGCAGATCACACAGCATAATAGGAGGCAAAGGAAACTATATTGAAGCATATAATACACTCGGAAATACAATAATTGGTGGCATTAATAATTTTATCAGTTCACCCGGTAATAACAATTCACTAATAATCTCGTCATATAAAAGTAGTATTTCGAATAAAAATTCAGCAATAATTTCATCAAGCAAAAGTTATCTACAGATAAGTCAATACTCATCTGTTATATCATCATACAAAAGTTCACCAAGAGGTCCGAACTCAATTGATATATCAAATTGTTGTTATCCAGAAGGAGAATTATACGCGAAATGTGGAATCAGAATTTCAACTTATAAATCTAATTTTTCAGCTCTGCCTGGACTAATTTATACATATTTCCCAAATCATACAAACACCATAATTGCATCCTGTAACTCAAGTATTCAAACTAATCCACCTTCACATGGAGAATCTTGTTACAATGGTATCTTAGGTACACTCACGTCAACAATCTTCGCATCTTGTAATTCCGCTATTTTGAGTTCAATTAATTCCAAAATACTTACTAATTCACCAAGATCTCTTATAATAGGATCTAGTATTCTTATGTCAGATTCAGAAGACAGTGCAATAATTTCATCTACTTGTATTTGCATGTATTGTTCAAGAAGATCTGCAGTTATTGGAAGTTGTAACAGTGTTCTTGGTACTAGCAGTTTAGTAACTTGTAATTCAGTTATTTTAGGGTCTGAAAATTCTACTTTGACTTTCTCGAACACAACTATGGTGCACCATTTCAATTTCTCTGGTTCTAAAATATTCGAAAATCTTAATACATCAGTTTGTACTGGTATATTTGGAACTTTCGCAAATAGCACAGATTCTATAAAAATTATAAAAGGCTTTGTTGTGAGCTAAACAAATATATAAAAACATGGAACTACTTGAAATCTTCACACATATTATTTTTGGAATGTCTATTTTTTCAAAGATGGGAACAGGTAGTCAATCTGGTAAATTATTTTTTAAATCTATTTTTTCAGGTTCTTGTGTTACCTTAACAGATGGACCAAACATCATAACAGTTTCGAATGTCTTCTATCGAAGTCCAATCACGCAAAGTAGAGTTGTAATTGGTGCTGGTGATTATGTAACAGGTAGCTATTTCTCAGATCCTACAATTGGGCTTTGTTTTAATTCACAAGGTTCAAAATATACGTCTAGACTCTGGGCAAATTATGTGAATGGACCAGGTGTAATTCTTAATTATAACACCACAAAGACACCTCTTGTAGATCCAGAACCATTGACAGGACTTAAAAGATTCGGCGAGTCTCACAATATAGAAGATCAAAAATCTTTGATTATTTCCGGATCAAGACACGCAATGAATGGTGGTACAACTAGTGACTTCAATATGATTATAGGTGGTAAATCCTCTAGACTCACTGGAGCAACATTTTCAGTTATAATCGGTGGATATGGAAACTATATTTCTGAAAGAAAATCACCTGGTACTGAAGATAGACTACAACATAACGTATCTATAGTAGGAGGTGCTAAAAATAAGATATCAACTGCCTGTTGTTCAATAATATTAGGCGGTTACAAGAATTGTGTTGTTGGACAAACTGCTGGTTTCACAATTAATTCTACTATAATTTCTGGAAGAGAAAATTGTATCTCTTGTAGTGGGGCGACATACAGTATCGAAAACGTAAGTATAGTTTCTGGTCAAAATAACTTTATCGGACAACAAACAAAAAATTCTATTATAATTAGCTCAGAAAAATCTTGTATAAATCCGACTTCTGACACAGATTTGAAAGGGATATGTCAACACTTAATTGTGGGTTCCTGGAACTCTTGTATAAATACCGTTGATGATAAGTCGGTTTATAACACTATAATATCGACTTCACAAAGTAAAATTTCTGGCAATGTTTACTATTCGAATATTATCGGCGGATATGGAAACTGTATATGTACAAAGACAAATCCAACAAACGGGTCAAAATTCAACTCGATTATTTCAGGAGTGTTCACTTGCATAGTTGAAGACTCAAATGGAGCATCATCAAGTTTTAATACAATCGTATCGTCATATAAAACATCACTAGTTGATAATGGGGTTTGTAATAAGTTTAACATGATTTCCGTGATTGGTGGAAGTTATTTAGGCATCACTGGTTCAAATACAAATACTGTGAGAAATTCAAGTATGATCGGTGGTGAAAATAATAAAATATTATCCACCTCTAATAGTAATGAAGTACTATCTTCAGTTGTAATTGGGGGAAAGTCAAATACTTCAGCTGGAACCATATTAGGTGGTACTAGCAATTTCGCAGGTAAAAATTCAGTTGTAATAGGAGGTAATTCAAACGAGTCATATTCTAAAATTATCGGTGGAAAATCAAATAAAACAACTTCAAGTACAATTACAATTATAGTTGGTGGTTATAAAAATAGTAGTTCTGACTCAGATTGTTCTTTTCTTGGATTTGGATCTTACAACAAATCTACTAACGGTACAAATGGTGCTATAATTGGAGGATTCAAAAATTACATTGACTGCTCAATAGACTCAGTGATGATTGCAGGTCTTCAAAATCAAATATTTGCAAAAGATACTACAAAATCAACTTTTATAATTGGCGGACAGTCGAATAAATTTGATGCTTCTGGTGATACTAAAAATTACGGGACTTATAACTCCGGTATTATAGCAGGTGGTAAGAATTTCATACGTAAAACTAGTGAATCTCAAATTAATAATACAGTCATTGTTGGTGGATTCGGAATCTGCACAAATGAATCTAATTCAATGGTAGTTGAAAATCTATGGATGACGGGAACAGTTTCAACTGGCTCAAAAGATCACTTCACACAAAGCTTTACTTATAGCTTAGACGGAATCTCAGGTAATTTTAGTAATCCGAACAATATCTATTTTCTAAACGGATTAGTTGTTGGCATAGACTAGTCAATAAGATCTGACCAATATTTTTTTACAAAACTAAAAGTTATTTCCTTTAACTTAAAGATTCTATTTAAAATGAGAAAAATAGACTTTTCTGTCTCATTTTGAGAATAATTTAAACTATTTAAAAGTACTAAATCCTCTTGTGAAATATAATTAGATAATCTAAACTTTAGTTTTTTAAGCGCCTTAAATTCATTTCCCAACGTTATAATTTGATTTCCAAATTCAGATTGATCTTTAATAGCATCAATATCTGACATTTCAAGTAAATTCAATCTTAAATATCTCATTAAATTCACATTTATACCATCTGAAGTTAGGTATATTTTTCCGATATTATCAAACTCTCTACTTATTAATTTTGATATAACTTGAGGTTGCTCTTCAAAAGCAAAATTCATCGGAATTGTTATAAGATCTGAACCATCAACAAATCCGAAGTTAATAAAGAGCATAATGTCATCATTCAAAAGATAATTATCATAAATAGATTGTCCACTAGAGATAGTGTCGACCGATTTCATATTAGCAAAGTTCTCATTCTTATTTAGGGAAATGTGACTTGTATTTGAATGTTGAAGTAAGTCAGCAATTGGTATAAGTCCAATACCTGTCCACATTCTTGAAATAGTTAATAGATAGCAGTATAAAAACTCATCATCACTCAAATCAATTAAAAAGTTATTTCTATTTGTGTAAGTTCTGAACTTTTCTAAAAAAGACTTATACTCATCGTGAGAACGATCTATATAAAAATTGATCAAACTAGATACTCTTGAAAAATTACTTCTTGTAGAAAGAAATATTGGATGATTAGAAAAACTCTCAAAACCAGGTAGTAATTCTAAGTAAGGTTTCCAGAAAGAAGATGGATTTCTCATTTCATAGATAAGTGCAATTGTTGTCTTTTGACGATGATCAAACTCATCAGCAGAATAGGGAATTTTTGAATTCTCATAGTTTAAAAGACAGGCATTACTTATATTAAATAGATCTTCATTTGAAATTGTTTCTTTAGCAAACATACCATTGCCGTTAGTTCCCTCACTTCTTATACCCATTTTAGGATTAACATAACTTCCATTTTGAATAAGCCAGTTAGTAAGATTTTGATATTTATTTTGAAGATCCATTCTTAAAATTCTTTTATTTTTATATTATTTTAGAAAAATATAGTTGTAAACAAAGACCTATTAATTAAATAGAATTTATATGAATATTATAAAGCACGAATTTAAAATCTCTAAAAAAGAAAGAGAAAAAATCAAAAACCAAACATCTAAAACAATCTGGATGAGTGGTCTGTCCGGTTCTGGTAAATCCACTATTGCAAATCTACTAGAATGTAAACTCAATGAATCTGGTTTTCATACTTATGTTCTTGATGGTGATAATACAAGACTCGGACTAAACAAAGGTCTTGGATTTTCAGAAGAAGATAGAGTAGAGAATATTAGAAGAGTCGCAGAAGTCTGTAAACTTATGAATGATGCCGGTCTTATTGTAATTTGTTCTTTTATTTCACCATTTGAGAAAAATAGAACACAAGCAAAAGAAATTATAGGAGAAGATTCATTTATCGAAGTATTTGTAGATGCCTCTTTAGAGACTTGTGAAACAAGAGATCCTAAAGGACTTTATAAAAAAGCAAGAGCTGGTGAGATAAAAGACTTTACAGGAATATCCTCACCGTTTGAAAGTCCTACTAACTGTATTATTTTGAAAAATAATACACTAGACGACTTAGATAAAAATGTAGAAATAATTTACGAACTCTTAAAAAATAATAATTAATATGTGGACTAAAATCAATCACGGCGGAGAGCCAACTAGTAATCCTGATAAAAAGTGGGCCATTTTTGTAGGTAGATTTCAGCCCTACCATACCGGTCATATTGAACTAATAAATCAAAAACTAAACGAAGGTGTTCCTGCTCTAATCCTTGTTAGAGATATTGCACCAGATGAGAAGAATCCCTTCACAACTGAGCAAACTGTAGAAATGATCGAAAAATATCATAAAGCAAAAGGAGATGATGTTAAAGTTATGATAATTCCAGATATCGAAAGTGTTAATTTCGGAAGAGGAGTTGGATATTCCATAAATGAGTTCATACCACCAGACAATATCGGATTCGTATCTGCAACTAAAATTAGAGAGTCAATTAAATCAGGTGACAATACTTGGAAAGAAATGGTAGATGAGTCAATTCAAGAAGATGTGATAAAATATTTACAAGAGTATTATGCAATCTAAACGTAAAGATAATACAATTGCTAGACACTTAGCAAAAACAATTACTTGGAGAATTGTTGGAACTTTAGATACTATGGTATTAAGTTCACTAATTACAGGTAGTGTTAAAATTGGACTCGCTATTGGTGGAACAGAAGTAGTAACTAAAATGGTACTTTACTTTCTTCACGAAAGAGCTTGGTATAAATGGGGGAAAATTGGAAGAGATGAATAAAAAAAAGACCGAAATTAATTTCGGTCTTTTTTGTTTTAGATAACATAATCATTCTTTCGTTGATAAGTGAAGTTAGATGTCTGAGTTGTATTTTGAACAGGCATTTTAGCAAGTCCATTTGTTTTCCAGAACTCAGTATCATGTAGTTTCTTATACCAATCTTGACCAACTACATTCATAGCGTCTGATTTAGCAGGTATAAGTTTTCCTGTCTTGATTTCGTGCAAATCTGGTCCCCAACCATAACCCGCATCGTTCTCTCTGATTGTTTGAACGATATTTTCAAAATCGTGTTCATAAAATGGTTCTTCAATAAAGTTATAAAGTTCTTTGAACCAAAATTCTGGATTAGTGGTCCAAGACTCATATGGAAAGAACAAGATTCTATCACCTAATCCTCTTTGAATAGTATCTAAAAGAGACACATACGGTCTACCAAGAACGCCATCATCTGATGTCCATACACCTATTCTACCGTCAAGATTTTTCATCTGAGTGTTTGAAAACTCACCATGAATTTCACCATCAGCACGGTTTTTTCTAAATAGTTTTTCAAAAGAAGTGCAAATGTCTTCTAGGTTTCTAACACACGCAATAATTCTAGCTGGTCTGTTCATAACTTTTTCTACGAATTCTATATGTGTAGACCAACCACGATTTTTATCAAACACAACATTTCTATCTGTGTTGTGATAGTTTTGTAAAATAGAACGAATTACTTTCCACTTATCTTGACCATCTGGATAAGTTGAGTGACCTTCGAGCTTCGACCAGTTATCTCTTACTTGAAGTAAGAAGTCTAAAAGTGAAGAGGTTGCAGTTGTTTGAAAGTTAGGATTCTGTAAAAGAATGTTAGTTAAAAGTGTTGAACCACTTCTTGGGAGTCCTGAAATGAAATTTATTTTTCTCATAGAGTGTTAAGCGCATTTATTATTTCGTTTGAGTCGAATATCTTCAATCTATCATATGGGAATTGAATTGGATTTCCACCAATATCAAAATCTTCCAAATATGAAGAGTGGAATGTATCATAAACCGGTTCAACATTTGGAAATAAGTTTATATTAGATTGATACCCAAGAACACCTGGTTTATTACCAATCCAACAAACTACAGATTTTAAACCAAGAGCTACAGAAGCATGTTGTGAGAATGAGTCAATTAATAGTCTCTTTTGAGAGAATAAGACTGATCCTAGAATCTCTCTCGTATCTAACTGTAGTCGTGTACATCCTTCAATCAAATCTTGACCTTCATAACCTATTTGATAAATGTGATAGTCATTTTTGTAATGATTTACAATATCAAGTGAGTTTTGAAAAGGTAAATCTCTATACCAAGAATAAGGTCTTGAGTTGCCACCTCCACCATTTGTATGTAGTAGGAATACCGGCTTTTGAACGTTTTGCAACATTTTAAGTTTTAGATATTCCAACTCAAGTGGTGAGAAGTAAAGTTTTGGAGCATTACCATTCCAAGTTATTCCTAGTAACTGACACCAAATTGTAATAAGGTGACCTTTATTTAAAATATAATCTTCGGTATGGTAAGGTTCTTGGCGATAAATTTTAACATCTTTATCAAAGATAAAGTTCTTATAGAAATTTGCCTGTTGACCAAATGGGTATATTTGGAAAACATCAGGATTGTTAAACCAGACTTGTGGCCAAGCAGTAACAACAATGATTTTTCTTTCTGGATCTGCGGTCTTTAAAGACGAAACAACAGAGGTGGCGAGAATATTCTTCCCGATTCCACCTTCTACATGAAAAATTGAATACATTAATTAATCTTCTTTTTCTATTATAATTCAATAGAATTAGGAAGTTTAAAAAATTACGAATTATAAAGGGTATTCAATCTAGCTTGTACATCAGCATCTGTCCATTGACCAGCCGCATCATAGTCAGCACCTTCCCAAAGAATTACCGCCTCTTCAAGTTCTTCACAGAAACATCTTACAACTTTTTGCTTTGGAAGATCCACTACTCTTGTGATTGTAAGAGAATTAATTGTTACACTTTTTTCTTCTTGAAGAACTATCTTTTTCGGAGCATTGAGATTGATTTGCATATTAAATAATTATTTTTTATTATATATTAAATATACCCTACACATTTTACTAAAAATTCAGTATTAACTATACAAATAAGATTCATATTTTTCCTCGTCGTTTATATTAATTTGTAAGTTCACTTCTTTATAAGTCGTCTTAAACTGTATCACAACAAGGTTCAGAATTTCATGTTCATCATTTGAAAGTAAGTTCTCTATCGACTTTTCTCTTTGTTCTTGCAAAGTGTATTTAGGACCGCAAGTAATCTTTATATCAATAGTGAGTCTAGTTTTCTTCTTCAAATACTCAGAAACCATTCTTTGATATTCTGATTCATTTTTTCTATAATTCTTGAATAAAAATACTGAAAAAATTACAAGTCTTGTTATATAATTGTGATTAATTTCAGATATATCTAACTTCATGATAAAATCTCTTCGATTTTTTTATTTCTAATTTGAAAAACGGTATATAGCTCATCTAAACTATATTGACAATCACACCACGTACAAACAACCAGATTATTTTCTGATTCCATAATTTCTTGAGTATAACAAATTGGACAAAATCTTTTAATAGTTTTGACTCTTAACGAAAAGTTTCTAAAATTATCCATATATTTAGTATTTAGAAAATTACAAAAGGTTTTATTAAACTTTCAATGCATTACAAGTATATACATGTATATAAATTCTAAATTATGGCAAAAGATCGAATGATGAGTCTTAGAATCCCAGAGGTTCTTATTGAAGAGTATAAAAAATTCTGCGAAGAAAACTCTTTTACTATGTCAAAAAGACTCAGAAAACTTATGGAAAACGACCTGGATCGTTGGAGAAAATACAAATACGACCAAAAGAAATCAGAATCTCAAAGCTCAGACTAAATGTATAAAAAAATATACGATCTTTGCTCCATCAAAAATGTCGGAGGTGCGCATAAAAATGGACTCAATATTCCACCAAGAGTTTCCTGGATACTCAATATTTTGAAGCAAAATAATATCGAATACATCTTAGATGAATTTGAAGTTAAAAGATTTCAAAATAATAAATTTTATAATGTAGTACTTCCTGGAACTAACGGAAAATTTGTCACTGCACATCACGATATAGTGAATCCACTATCTGACAATGCTAATGATAATTCAGCATCAGTGATAAATGCAATTATGACTAAAATAAACTCCCCAGAAACAACTGTTATTCTTTTAGATGGAGAAGAACCACCTATGGCCGGTGTCGGATCACAAAGAGCCTCTGAAATGATGAACTCTGGTGAATATGGTAAAGTAGATTGGGTTCTTAATTTCGAACTAACTGGAAAAGGTGGTCGACACTTTTTTATTGGAAATTATGATAATGAACTCAATACTCACATCAAAAATCTCTTTGGATGTCCGGTAGTTCAAACCCCATTTAATGATGCCACAGTCTTTAATAGAAACGGTATAGTATCAACTGTGATAAATCCACTACCACCGATTTCAGATCGATATGAATCAAAATTTCAAAAAGAAATTATATCTTATGATGGAACACCTTTGGATTTTTCCATACTCTATAATTGTCACTCTTTAGAAGATAGTGTTTCAACAATTAGTCCAAAAGATATGCAAGATTTTGTTGAAATGGTTGTTGTTAAGATATTATCTTAATATTCTAGAAGTAAAAAATTTGACACTACTTCACCATTTATATCAATAGAGTGCTTTATCTTTTGATATTTTATGTTATAATAAGCCAGAAATAATTCATAGAACTTATCTCTCTTATTGTAATTCTTTACTAGTCCACTTTTGATATCATTGTCAACAGAATTTAGAATAATGAAGTTTATCTTGTGATAACTGACCATATCTTTTATTATTTTGATAACTGTTGACATTTTTCTAAAAAGTGTATTATAATCATTAACATTTTTGTCGTAATTATAAACACCATCTACATATTCTCCGAAACCAATAAATAAAAATTTGTCTGTTTTTATACCGAATTGAGAAATATAATCAGCTAATGTTTTATAATTCTTTCCAGCGTTAATACAAGACGTATCTCTATTTCGGATAACTACGGACGAGACTATAACATCTCTTTCGTCTATTTTGAAAGATGAGCACACATAGTCTCCAGTCTTGTAAAGACTATGTTCTACATCGTAAGGTTTTGTTAGACCTAATTCGATCTCCTCTCTTATGTAGAGAGAGATATCACTGTAGTCTATCGATTCAGAATTATCCTTATCAATATATGTTTTTAAGTATTTCACTGTGATTTATATATTAGTAATTCATAATAATTACTTCAGTCGTCACCTTATCACCTTTTCTTGACACTTTATTATAGTCAAATTGTAGTTCTTTATACCGATATCCTTCTGATATTAACTTATCTAACATCCATGAAGTCTTGTTATCGTGGTATAACACACCAGACACCATAAATGATGATCCTATTTCATCAATTGATTTTAAGTAATTATACAACTTAATATCATCATCTTCTTTCCAAAAAGCATTATAGCCAGCTTCTGATATCTGTTTCTTTCCGATAGAACCATCTTCATTTTTAATGCGTCCATAGGGAGGGTCAGCATAGAACATAATTTTATCTGAAGATATTTCAATCTGGTCAAACGGTAAAGATTTAAATCTTATTTTATCTTTATACTGACGAATATTTGAAGTAAATGTCTCTACTTTTTTATCAGTGCTTTGATTCCAACCTCGATCGCCAAAAGTTTGGTTGTATTTAAACTTCTGATTAAATCTCATCATATTGTTAGTAGATGATAACATTAAAGCCCATAGTTTAGCGGGTGTTGGATTAGAATTATAGTCTTCTCTTAACTTACCAAATAATTCTGGTTGTCCTTTAGATGGACAAATAGATTTAGTCTCTTCGATAATGCGATCACTCTCAAGAAGAGATTTGTGAATACCAACCAAATCTTTGATAATATCATTAGCGATTAATTTCTCGTATTTATCTAAAACATTTGTATAAACAGATCCTCCACCACAGAAAAGATCTACAAAATAAGGTTTTGTATAATCAAATTCCGGTAAGATTTGTTCAAGCAGTTTAAACTTTGAACCTGTATAATTCATTACTGAGTCTATATACATAATTTCTACATTAAAAGATATTCAATAACAAGTGGATAATACTTATATTCTAATTGATGAACTTTATTTGCAATAATTTCTGCTGTGTCACCAAGTTCAATATTAAATTTAGATTGATAAATAATCTCACCTTCATCATAATTACTGTTAACCCAGTGTATGGTAATTCCAGTTTCAGTCTCTCGATTTTTTATAACTTGTTCATGAACTTTCATTCCCCACATTCCCAATCCACCATACTTAGGAAGTAGTGATGGATGAATATTTACAATTTTATATTTATCAATCAATCCCTTATCAACCCTTCTTAAAAATCCTGCTAAAACAATAAGGTCTATTTTATGAGAGTCAAGTATATTAAGTAAATATCCTTCTGTTTTGAAAAATTCATTATTTAAAACAACAATCGGTATTTTATGAAGATTAACTTTCTCAATCAGTGGGGCCACAGGATTATTAGTAATCACAAGTGACACTTGAATTTTTTCTTGAGATTTGAAGAATTCGATAATATTTAAAGCATTGGTTCCACTACCAGATGCGAAAATTGCGATTCTTTTCATAACTAGTAATTCATTATTAAGAGCTCTACTGATTTAGTTTGAGATTTTCCAGACTTAGCCATGGCAGCTTTGGTAAACTCTCTTTGTTTCCAAGTATACTGATCTTTTGGAAACCACTCAGACAACTGAGGAAAATCGTAATAACTAAGTGAGAATTTACCTTTCATTGACTTTAAACAATTAGCAAGTCTTTCATGTGTTTCAATACCAAAGTCATGATTTGCGTAATATTTTTCCGTTCTATAATAGGGAGGATCGCAATAAAAGTAACTTGTTGGTGAGTCATACTTTTTAATAAGTTCTTCAAAATCTAAATTTTCGATTATAGTTATCTTATCGAAAAACTTTTGCCAATTAGGATTTTCTAATTTGTTTTTAAATGCATCAAACTTAGAACGGTACTTTCCTTTTAAGTCGATGAATTTTCCTTTTTCTGGATTAGTTCCAGACCAAACTTGTGAAAGAACATACGCATACTTTGAAGCTGTGTGAAAATCAGGTTTAGATAAATCTACTTTAAATTCTGGTGAGAAAATCTCTTTTTGAAACTGGTAAAATAATTTATGGTCTTGTGATTTATATTCACTTATCACTTCTTGGAATTCTTTGTAATGTTTTATACAATTAAAAAGATTTACATTCAAAGGGTTAAAGTCATTATAAATAACTTCTTTCAAGTTTGGATAGTTTTGAATATTCATCTTGAAGAATACCCACATCATACCTGAAAAAGGTTCTGAAAAAATTTCGATATCTTTTGGGATATTTGGAATAATTAAATTCTTTGCAATACGTGATTTGCCTCCTATATAACTTAACATTTTCTATGTTTTATTTTGTACAAGTTATATAAATATCACTTGCATTTGTTCAGATTTTAAGACAATAAGCAATTTGTTTTAAGTTCAAAATCAAGAGTAGACAATCTAGCAAACCTTTCAATCACTTTTGGTTTGGTATCATAATAAACATCTCGACCATCTAAATTAATTAAAAATTTTCTTCTTTTTTCCTTGATTACACGAAGTGGAGCGTCATCGTAATAGTACCCAACATTATTTGATAAAACTGCACGTAAAATCTCTGGTTCAGAAAGTCCAGATTGTTTAGCCTTTTCTACAATAGATGTTAAAACTCTTTCATAGTTTACAGACCTTAGAGTTGAATTTTCGAAAATTGAGTTGTAAAGAGTTGCCTTATCTTTGCTAATAAAATTAGATCTATCAATGATTTTAGAGTAAGTCTCAATTGATTCTTTTGTAGAAATAGACACCTCAGGCTTTACTTGTGGATTTTCTATCCATTCACTAAGAGATCTACGAATTTCAATTTCAACATCCCTTGCTTCTCTTTCAGTTTCATATTCAACCAGTGAAATAAATCTAACTGGTCTAAAGCACTCAGTTGAGTTGTACTTAGATAGTCTAGAAAAAGGATCTATTGTAAATCCAAATTTAAATAAATCTGAAAGACCATCAGTTACGATATAAACCCATCCTCCGCTCATCTTAGAATATTTACAAATCCAGTTTTTCTAATTATCTCATACTTTTCATAGGAGTACTCTAGATAATAAACATAAGATGTAAGTGGAGAGAAGTGTTCTTTTCCACCAACCCAAGGTTGATTTATTTGATTAGTTTTAAAAATGAGATCTCCCCACATATTATAAATTCTTAGTTCATAGTGAGTGAGTGAATCACCACCACTTGTATAAACTTGAAATACATCATTTGTGCCATCACCATCTGGGGTGAAAGCATTAGGAACGAATATATCTTGACCGAATAAGCTTGATGAAATTAATAATAGTAGTACTACTAGAGTTTTCATTTTTCTTCTTCTAATTTGGTGATCTTATCTCTAAGCTCAGCGGCTACCTCATACTCTTCGTTTTTAATAGCCTCTTCCATCATACGCTTTAAGTCCTCAAGTGAAACAACTGGCGTCTTTTTAGACTTCTTTTTAGAACTAGACTTTTTATCAAGAACTGCACCAGTGTCATCAGTTTGAATTCCACACTTTGCCATAACTTCTTCATCTACATACAAGGTAGATTCGAAAGTTAGGGCTAGTGCAAGTGCATCTCCAACAGTAGTTTCTATTTCTAAATCATCTACACCATTATTGGTTACAAGTTTAGAATAGAATATACCTTCAACTACGTTGTAGATACACACTTCAGGTACGTCTACACGATATCCTTCGCAGAAAACTTTGAATATATCATGTGTAATGGGTCTTGGCATTTTCAATTTTTCAATTCTCAAGGCGATTGTTTGAGCATCTTGAGCCTTGATCACAATTGGTAATTTTCTATGACCATTTGTCTCACTAAGAACAACAACATATGCGTTTGGTTGACTTTGTGAATAGGATAAACCTATAATTTGTACTTCTCTTTTCATTTTATTATTGAGTTAATTTGGAAAAATCTTTGGTAACTTAAATTACAAGCTAAATTTTCTCTAAGTAAATTCATAAGTTCTATATTCGAATCAAAATCGAAAGTAAAAAACTTTGGTTTTTTCTTTGAGTAATCCACTTTTATAAATTTATATTCATTATGTTTTTGAAGTTTATTTTCAGATTTAAATTCCTTAATTACATAACATAACTTTCTATCTTGAAGTAGGATAAAGTATTTAACTTTGTAATCCTCTTCATAAAAATTTATATCAACTCCGATACCACGGTGTATTGAGTAATCTCTCCACCCCATTCTTCTAAGTAAACCCGAATTAATTTCAAACATATTAATCTTGTAGCAACAAGTCTGCCGCACTTGATGATGCTGGTGATTGTGGTTTTGCCCAAACTCTAAAGTTTAGACCTCTGAGCCACGGAACATAAGCATTATAAGCAAGATACGATCTATTTTTTTGTACACCTCTTTCACTAATTGAACCCTCACGAGGATTAAAGTCAACGTGAATATCCACAAGTCCTGGCATATTAGTCTTTTCATAGTCTGACAGAGAGATATTTTTAATAAAAGTCTCTTCTTGATGTGGCGGAACATAATCATATTTTCCTTCACATCTTAAAAGGTGAAATTTATACCTCTTTCTCTCCCAGTCACTAAGATCCCTTCTTTGATAAAAGGGAGAAAGTTCTTGATCTAAAAACTGCGCAATGTCGTGGCAAAATTGAGCTTCTTTGTGAAGACGCTCGAAATTATCTCTAATTTTTTCGATATTCTCTCTAAAGAAAACAACGTGAGCTCCGTTTCTAATGTCAGTATTATATAACATTATTGTGCAGGCATAAATTGTTCTTTTACGTTTCTGAATCGAGTCACAACCAACACTAATTGTAGTTGTAGGATCTTTTTCTAAGTACTCTTTCAAGTACTCTACGATATCAGTTACATACCCTCCACCAAACTTCTTAAATCTATTTCTAAACATTTTCTTCTAGTATCTTAACTTTTAAAATTGATTTTTTTACTATTTCTGGGGGAATAATCAAAAATCCACCATCTTCATCCGACATCTCAAATCCTGTTTCATAGAAGTTCTTTGACATTTCTATGATATTAGAGTATTGTTCAACTGTTACTTTTAGGTGTTCTCCATAGAACTCACCATACTCATTTATTAAAACTATTTGTATCGTCATGAATCTATTTATTTAATAAAAAAGAGGACCTTTTCAAAATTAGTCCTCTTTTTTTGTGAAATAACCTTATTTACCAGGTTTGTTGATTTTTTTGATAGTTCTCAACACATCTTCAAAACCAAGAAGGAAGTTCTTAATCTTTGGCTTTGAAATATCAAGGTTATTATCTAAGATAAACAACAAGTAAGCCGTAAGTTCATCTTCACCAACTCCTTTCAAGAATTTTGTGGCATTTACCAGTTGTTTCTCAGTGAGTTTAGAGAGATCCATTTCTTTCAAAGATTGGATAAGTTCAGAGTTCTTGTCACGATTATACTTTTTCAAGTCCGGTGCAACTCGGTCGTAATCATTCAAAATATCGTTGATGTTAATATTCAACATATCTTCACAGTACTGAAGGAATTTCATTGCTGAGTTTCCAACATATCCTGACGCAATCTCACGAAGAGAAGGTAAAAAGTCTTTTGGGTGAGCATCTTCACCAAAGTTTGATACGATGAAGTCACTAAGGAAAGTCCAAGAACGTGGTGTGGCGTATGCTTGAGCCCCATCTGAAGTCTTATAAAGATTTTCTGGGTGAGCCTGTAGATAAGATACAATCATCTTATGAACATTATCTTTGGCAAATCCGTCAGCCCACTCTGGGAAAGAAAGAGTGTGTTTGATGTGAATAAGACGGTTATTCAAGGCTGAATCGAATTCTTCAACATCGGTTCCATCTTCATCACCGAGATTTCCTGACGACATCATAAGTACAGTGTCATTAAATTTAAAATTGACACCAATTTGACGCTCAAGAAGAATCTGAAGTGCCGCGTTTCTAACTTGTTGAGAAGCTCGGTTCAACTCTTCAAAGTGAATGATAGTTGGTTGTTTGTTTGCTTCAAGTGCCCATCGTGGAACAACGAAGTCAAGACACTTTACTCCTTCAACGTCTGATACGTGTGGATAGAGACCTACATCGGTTTCATCAACCATTGAAAGTCGAATATCCATGTATCGGAAATTCATTTTCTTCGCAATAGAACGAGCGATTGCAGATTTAGCGACACCTGGTCGTGCAGTGATGTATAGTACACCAGATTTACCCCACATCATTCGAAAGTAGGATTGCTCACGATTAGTGAGTAGGCTTAGTTTTTCTTGAAACTCTGTTGGCAACATTTTACTTGTCATATTTTATAATTTAAGTTGTTTATCTATCTTTTACAAATATATGAAATAAATATCATACTTGTCAAGTTTTAAATTAAAAAATCCAAACTTTTTTTGAAAGTTTGGATTTTTATTGTACCGGGAGAGGGAATCGAACCCTCACGGACGCAATGTCCACGGGATTTTACTTACTACTACGATTTTCATCGCCAATTTCTTGTTTGTAGTCTGGACTATGCCTTTACCTTATCATTTCTGACTTAGGTAGGTGATTATAGTCTCTGCACGTCTTCCTT
>Ga0315907_10000244_pt1 | contig 80533 bp, 71 predicted proteins | sample LakEriMetagenome_3_FD_203525 | JGI IMG/M metagenome (GOLD analysis project Ga0315907, IMG submission 203525) | Freshwater fungal communities from buoy surface, Lake Erie, Ohio, United States - Buoy 12 MA123 | ecosystem: Environmental > Aquatic > Freshwater > Lake > Lake biofilm | place: USA...
TCCGTCGATTTCTGCGCTTGGCGTCGCTCGCCATCAGCGCACGCAAAATGCCTTCGCGAATTCCGCGATCCGCAACGCCCAGCCGCTCACCGGGCCATATATCAAAAATAGCCTCAAGGATGGCGCAACCGGCAACGACTAAGTCTGCGCGCTCATGCCCAATGGTCGGGAATTCAGCCCGCCCGTCTATATCGCGGCGGGCAAGCTCGCGGCTAATCTCGCGCATGGCGGCGGTCGGCAAATACAGCCCGTCCACAGCGCGGCGGTCATAGCTGTTCAGCTTCAAATAGACGCTGGCAAGCGTCGTGACCGTTCCCGAAGTCCCCAAAAGCCTGCGGTCTCCGCCATCCTCCGGCAAACGTGCGGCGAACTCGGCAAAGCTTGCCATCACCTTTGCACGCATCGCTGCGTAAATGGCGTTTAGCTGCTCGGGCGTCTCGGCCTCGGCCCGTTCACTTTCGGTCAACGAAACCACGCCCCATGGAACGCTTACCCAGTCCAATATTTCCGGGACAACGCCACTTGTCGACACCAGCACAAGCTCGGTCGATCCGCCGCCAATGTCGAATATTAACGCTGGGCCCTCCCCTTGCTCAAGCAAGGTATGGCATCCCATGACGGCAAGGCGCGCCTCTTCCTGTGGGCTGATGATGTCGAGATGAATGCCTGTCTCACGCTTGACGCGCTCGATAAATTGCGCGCCATTGACGGCCTGACGGCATGCCTCGGTGGCGACGGACCTTGCCAGAACGACATTACGTTTTTTCAGCTTCTCGGCGCACACAGAAAGCGCCTCAACCGCGCGGTCCATGGCCTCATCGCTCATCCGGCCCGTCGCAGTAAGCCCCTCGCCCAGCCGGACGACCCGGGAAAATGCATCAACGACAGTAAAATCATCGCCGCCAGCCCGCGCGATTAATAATCGGCAGTTGTTCGTCCCAAGGTCCAGCGCAGCATATGCTGTCCGATCAAGCCAATTACGCCGCAAAGCCGCGTTATCGGCAGCAGCAAAGCCATTGGCGGGTTTCGAAGACGGGTTGGATGTGTGTGCACGCGCTGCGCCCTCAGCCGAAGCCTGCTGCAGTTTTGCAGCCTTGGGTGCCGCATTCTTGCGACGGGGCGGTTTTTTACGTTTACGCCCGCGTCCCTGTTGCGGCGATGGCGCGACATTCTCGCCCATAGCCGTAAACTCACTTCTTATTTTCTATCCGGGCAGATGTGCTGCCGGTACCTGACACCTTGATACGCGCTGCACGTTAAAAATTCAACATTTTTGAATATCGTCGCAACCGGCCAAATTCAGCGGCTTGACCGTGCACGGGCACCAGCATATACGCCCGCCTTCTGTTCCCCGGTCGTCTAACGGTAAGACTACGGACTCTGACTCCGTCTATTGAGGTTCGAATCCTTACCGGGGAACCAACTAAACGCGTAATCAAGAAGTCCCTTGGTTCCGTTTCGTTTCCGCCAAATGTCAGACACGCGATGAAGCTGCGGTTCTCTGCGAAGCGTTAAGAGATGGACGTTGCGCGTTCCTATTTGACGCGCCCGCCCGGCCAACGTTACGGTCAACAACATGGCACTTGGAACGCACGATTTCGTCTCTGATTCGCGCAATGACGCGATCCTCATCAACGTTAATGGTCAGCTTACGCCCCGTGCGCAGGCAATGGTCTCTGTCTTTGACAGCGGCTTCATGCTGGGTGACGGGGTGTGGGAGGGAATCCGCGTTCACGCAGGACGCATGGCCTTTTTGGACCAACATCTTGACCGTTTGTGGGAAGGCGCAAAGGCGATTGCCATGGACATCGGCATTTCCCGCGCGGAAATGAAGGCGCGCCTCTATGCGACCATTGACGCGAACCAGATGGACAAATGCCATATCCGGCTGATGGTCACGCGTGGCATACGTTCAACGCCGTACCAAGATCCACGTGTGGTCGTATCACCCGCGACCATTGTCATTATTGCCGAATATAAAGACCCGCTTCCCGCAACGGTTGATCGCGGCCTGTCATTGTTTACCGTTCACGTCCGTCGAGGTGATCCGGCGGTGCAGGATCCCAAGCTCAATTCGCATAGCAAGCTCAATTGCATCACCGCTTGCATTCAGGCGGCGCAAGCGGGCGCAGATGAAGCCTTGATGCTCGACCCGCACGGCTTTGTCGCCACATGCAATTCGACCCATTTCTTTATCGTCCGCAAAGGGGAAGTGTGGACCTCAACCGGTGATTATTGCCTCGCCGGCATCACGCGCGCGAACGTCATTCGCCTGTGCCGGGAGAATGATATTCCTGTGTTCGAACGCAACTTCTCCATGACCGATGTCTATGGTGCCGATGAAGCTTTTGTCACCGGAACCTTTGCCGGGGTTGTTCCTGCGCATACCATCGATGGCCGTGTCTTAACCGATGGAAAGGGGCCAGTCGTCGAGCGCCTACAAAATCTCTACCGCGCCTTCATCGAGCGCGACGTCGCAGGCCAGAGCCGACCTTGACACAGCGGATATGCATGTGGTCGGGACCACGCAACATCTCGACAGCTATGATGCGCAGCTTTTCGTCGCGCGCGGATTGCGCGGTCAGTGACGAACCCTTTTACGGCTGCTTCCTTGCACATAGCGGCGAGCCGCACCCCATGGCAGCAGAAGTCATCGCCGATATGGATTGCAACTGGTCCAGCGTAGCAGCCCGCCTTTCCGGTCCGGCACCGGGAGGTGCGCCCTTGTGGTATCAAAAGCAGATGACCCACCATATGGTCGGCCCAATCCAACCCGATGATTTGACCAACTGCCGCCACGCCTTTCTCGTTCGCGAACCGGCGAATATGGTCGCCAGCTATCGCGTTAAGCGAGAGAGCGTGAACGTCGAAGACCTTGGTTACGCAACCCAGCGTGCGTTCTTTGATCGTATCGCCGACCGGACCGGCTATGCCCCACCCGTCGTCGACAGCGCGGACATTCTTAAAAATCCCGCGAAGACGTTGGCTTTGCTCTGCGATGCACTCAACATCGCATGGGACCCAGCCATGTTGTCATGGCCCGCTGGCATCCACCCAGATGACGGCATTTGGGCAAGCCATTGGTATGACGCGGTCGCGGCCAGCACCGGCTTCCAAAAACCAGATATACGCCCGCTCAACCTCGACGATGAAGCGCGCGCTGTCGCCGATGCCTGCATGGCCGACTATGAACACCTTGCCCAACATCGCATTGTTGCACCGTGATTATTGGACGCGCGCGTCGTGCAACGGCGCCAATGGCAAACTTATCGCTCGTCTTTGAATGCGCTGAACAGCTCCGGCAGGAAGGATGCCAGATGCGGCATTTCTTGCGCGCAATGCACCAGCAAGGCACGGGCGTCAGTCTCGGTTAGGCGCAAAACGCGCTTTGCGGCGGCTGCGGCCAAGCTGCCGACGAGGTTGCGCCCGCCGACATGGCGTCCGCCCATCCAGAAACGCGACCGCATCTCGCTGCCGCCGGGAACCGCGCGGACATGGTGCGCCAGATAGCCGACATCGATCGGGGCGTCGCCAAGGCCGATCCGCGCGCAAATGATGGTGGCCTGTTGGTCGTCATCCAGACTCTTGTCGGTAAAGCCAAGCGTTGCGGGCGGCACAAAACGGATCGCGCCACGGATCAGGCCGCTGCCGATATATTCGTCAACAATTGACGTCTGCCCAACATAAAGGGCGCGACCGCTGGCCCCTGCAGGCGGCGTTTCGCGCCAGCCGACATGGACATGTGCCTGCGGGTGCCAAAGCTTATATTTGGCGGCCGCATCGCCATGCCAGCCGAACCACCAATCCACCATCGCCGGGGTGACACCGGGCATGGCCGTGCGCACGCTGACCCGCATGCCGCCGTCTTGCGTCAGGACCCAGCCATCTTCCAACACAGCCTCCGCGCCGAACAGGTTGCTATTCGCCTGGTCAATGCCGGGGATCAGAACATCGGGTACGCCGCCGCGATCAAGCGCCGCGCACACATGCGGTGCCAACGGGGCAAGTTCTGGGTTGAAAAATCGGGCATAGGGCTGGGCATCGTCCGCCTCGCGATAGCCCAGATAGCGCCCGACAATTGGCTTACTATTTTTCATGATACACGCCCCATATAATTATTGAATCGGCCATCGGGATCAAATTCGGCGCGCAGTGCGTCCAGCCGTTCCAGATTGGCTGTGGCCATAAACGGCATCGGCCGGCGTCCCAGATTTTCATCGGCGAGCTGAATGCCGACACTGTGCGGTTGTAACGCGCGCATATGGTCGGTTGCCCAGCTTTCATCGGCGGGTGTCGCCGCCGTGCCGCGTAACCCGCCATACAGCGCGAGATAGGTGCGTGCTTCGAGCGAAAAAGCCATGTCGGGTCTGGACGGCGGGGCGTTCCAGTTGAGCCATAAGGCATGGCTTGGGGCCGCCGGCTGGCTGTCTGCAATCTTGCGTAGCGCGGGCAACAGCGGATCAATCGGATCATTCATCCACATGCTATCGGCGGTCCAACGTGTATTGGGCAGGAACAGCGTCTTCTCACCGGTATTCATCATCATGTTGAGCGACATCGGCATCAGCGGCAGATTCAGACTGGCCTTGGACCGCAATGGAGTATCGTTGATGAAGGCAACCGCGTCCCGCGCCTCGCGCCAGCTATCGGTCAGGACCGGCGCCAAAACTTCAATGCCGTGGGAGAAGATACCGGTCGCCTTTCGGTTGAAGACCATTTGAAACTCGACAGTAGGCGACACATCCGGCCCCACTTTGTCTGCCCATGCCATCACCTCTTCCAAATGGCGCATACGAAAAACTTGCAGCTTCAACCCGACAAATTTGGGGCGGCGGTGCAGCTTTAGATGGAAACGAACCACGACACCGAAAAAGCCCGGCCCAGCGCCCCTTGCGGCCCAGAGTAATTCCGGATTTTCCCGTTCGCTGGCATGCACCAAGGTGCCATCGGCGAGAACGACATCAATGCCGATCACACTCTGGCACGCCAGCCCCAACGCGCGGCTGTTCCAACCAAAGCCGCCTTGCAGCAGGAAACCGCCCATGCCGACCGTATAGGCATGTGCGACAGGAAAGAAGAGTTTATGTTTTACCAGCGCCGCATTGAGTTCCCCTGCAAGGCAGCCCGGGCCAATGATTGCAATGCCATCTTCGCTGTCGATCGCGATACTGTTCAACCGCGACAAATCAAGCAGCATCCCGCTGTCGCGAATGTGGTTTTGCGCCCAGCTATGCCCGCCTGAACAGATACCGATTGTCAGGCCTTTTTCACGCGCGCGCTTTACCGCCGCGATAACCTCTTCCACGTCATTCGCCTGTACAATCCTATCGGGACGCCGCCCCGGGTCTTGCGCATTGAAGCTGGTACCGAGCAGCGCCGCCTCGAAATCGCGCGCACCCTTGTCGATCACGATGCCGCGGCGTGCTGTACGCTTCATTGCGTGTTTCCTGTGTGTGATTGCGGGGACGTCGGCAGCGCCAGCCAACGCATCGGCAATTGGGGTGGCGGTGGAAAATCAAAAGCCGCATGTGCTAACCGCTCCGCTTCGGCGGCATCCAGTCCCAAATATTTCAGAAGCTGGGCGGTTGCGGGATCAATCTTGTCGAAGCCTAAGACACCCCGATGCAGATCGAGTGCCAGACCCGTAATGGCCCCCGCAACGATCGAGGTTGCAAGGTCGACGTCAGCCACCGTGAAGAGACCATGCGCAACGCCCTCTTCAATGTCCATCTTTAACCGCAAACGCAACTCGGTAGCCAGCCGGTCAGACGGCAAGCCAATGTCGAACATCATCCGGCCAAAGTCTGCCTGCTCCACCACAATGCGCAACGTCTGGCGCGTGATCCGTGTGAAGCGCCATGCCGCGTCTTCATCGCCTTCGCTGGGCATTGCCATCGCTGCGGCATGGGTCGCGCCGAGCAGCTCGCCCAAATCACCGAGCAGCGCAGCCACGTCCGGATAATAATTGTAAAAACTCGCATGTACCATACCGGCATGGGTCGTAATCTGACGCAGGCCGAGCGCCCCGGCGCCTTCGTGCATCAACAGCGATTGCGCCGACACCAACAACTGGTCGCGGGTGCGTTCACGCTTGGTGCCCGATAGGCTATCGACTTTGCTTTTCATATATTTGACATATCATCAAATATGACATTATGTCAATTTATACAATTGGCGCAGCCAGACGGCGCATGAAATCATCGGTGGAGGGCGCGGAGGGAGACTTGCCGGCCCTCATCAATAGGCTCCCCGCCGATATATTGACATTGATAATGTCAATAGGACGCTTTACAGACGTACACCCGCCATGACGGAAGGAACGACGGCCATGTACACGATCAACGGCGCACTCGGTTCGCCCTATTCGATGAAGATGCGCGCGCTTATGCGCTATCGCCGCATCCCGCATCTGTGGGTGCATGGTGCTGATTCACGCGATGCGTTGAGCAAGGTCAAAGCGCCCGTCATCCCCGTGATGGAATATCCCGATGGGACATTCCACAATGATTCAACGCCTTTGATCTATGATCTGGAGGCGCGGCACACCGAACGTTCGGTCATCCCGCCCGATCCGGCGCACGCCTTTATCGCGCATTTGATTGAGGATTTCGCCGATGAGTGGGTGACAAAGGCGATGTTCGGCTATCGCTGGCTGGAGGAGGTCGACCAGATCCAGATGAGCCGCTGGCTCGCGTTTGATGCCATGAAGGGCGGCGGCCTGACGACAAGTCAGGGCTATGCCGAACAGTTCCGCGCGCGCCAGGTCGGCCGCATGGCAATTGTCGGCTGCGCGGCTGAAAACTTCCCGCTGATCGAAGCGTCAACCCGCGCAATTCTGGGTGCGCTGGAAGCGCATGTGGTGGACCAACATTGCCTGTTCGGTTCGCGGCCTAGCATGGCGGAGTTCGGGATGTACGGCCAATTGTCCCAGCTTGGCGTTGACCCCACGGCGCAGGCGATGATGCGCAAAGATTTTCCTTATAGCTTCCGCTGGCTGCTCCATATTGATGATATGTCGGGAATAACGGGCGAATGGGATAAGGCGGATGCACCCTTTGCGCCTATTATAACCGCTTGGCTGCAACAGGTGGGCGAAATCTACATGCCCTTCCTGCTCGCCAACGCCGCCGCGATTGCGGCAGGCGAAGATAGCTTCCACATCACCGCGATGGGCCTGCCCTACACACAGGGTGTTTTCAAATATCAGGTGAAGTGCCTCGCCGATTTGCGCGCGCGCTATGCCGCGTTGGATGCAAATGCGCGGGGGCGCATTGATCCGCTGCTCGCGCAGACGGGCTGTCTTGAGGCTTTGCGGAACCAATGAAGCTGAAAGGACCGGCAACGCTGTTGACGGCGCTGGCGCTGCTTTGCCCGACCACGCTTGGCGCACAGTCTGCGCCCGCAAAAGCCCCCAATATCGTCATCCTTTTAGCGGATGATTGGGGCTTTAGCGATGTCGGGGCCTTCGGCGGAGAGATTGCGACGCCCAATATCGACGCGCTTGCCGCCAAGGGTGTGCGTTTTTCGAACTTCCATGTGGCAGGGTCCTGCTCGCCAACGCGCGCGATGCTGCAAACCGGCGTGATCAACCACCGCGCGGGTCTGGGCAATATGCCGGAGACAATTCCACCGGAACATCTCGGCAAACCGGGTTATGAGTCGCATCTGAACAACCGCGTCGTGACCATTGCGGACCAGCTGCGCGCGGGTGGTTATCGCACCTACCTGACCGGAAAATGGCATCTGGGCCACACGCCCGATACCTTGCCCACAGCACGCGGCTATGACCACGCGCTCGCGCTGGCGCAATCGGGCGCGGACAATTTTGAAGATAAGCCCAATCTGCTGATTTATGACAAGACCGAGTGGAGTGACGATGGAAAGCCGGCCAAGCTGCCGAAACGCTTTTACTCCTCAACGCTCATTGTGGACAGAATGATCGGCTATATTAATCGCGGCCGGGCCAGCGGAAAACCCTTTCTGGCATCCGTCAATTTCATCGCGAACCATATTCCGGTGCAGGCACGCGATGCGGACATTGCGGCTTATGCCGGGCGCTACAATGCGGGTTGGACCGCGCTACGCAAAGAGCGCCGCGCCGCAGCTATTGCCAAAGGCGTGATGCCCGCGAACGTTGCGATGGTGACCATGGGCACCAGTGGTGACTGGTCAAAATTATCGGCAGAGCAAAAGCGGCAACGTGCGGGTGCAATGGCCGCTTATGCTGCCATGGGCACGGCGATGGACAGGGAAATTGGCCGATTAGTTGCGCATCTGAAGGCCATCGGTGAATATGAAAACACCATTTTCGTGTTTCTGTCGGACAATGGCGCGGAAGCGACTGACCCAATGAACATGGGCGCATTTACGCGCTGGAACGCCAAGCTTCTCTATGATCAAAGCATCGCCCAACAGGGACGCCCGGGTTCGCTGACCGCACAAGGTGCGGGATTTGCCAGCGCATCGGCATCGCCCCTGCGTGGATATAAGTTTACCGCAAACGAAGGTGGCTTGCGTGTTCCCATGATCATAGCCTGGCCGGGCAACCGGGCGATTAAGGGTGGCAGCATTGCATCGGGTTTTGCGCATGTCACCGATATGCCGCTGACTTTGCTGAAGCTCGCCGGCGTCGCGCCGCAGCAAGGCCGTTTTTCCGGACGCCGCGTCGAACCCATGATTGGGATGGACCTGACACCAATGCTCACAGGGGCTGCATCGTCCGTGCATTCGGCGGATAAGCCATTGGGCTATGAATTGTCCGGCAACGCGGTGTTGTTCAAAGGCGATTACAAGCTCGTCAAAAACCTGCCGCCTTATGGCGATGGCCGCTGGCGGCTTTACAACATTACCACCGACCCCGGTGAGACCAACGATCTGTCCGGTTCCGACCCGCAACGTTTTACGGATATGCAATCCGATTACGCCGCCTTTGCCAAGGCAAACAACGTGCTGCCCATGCCAGACGGTTACACTGCGCCCAAACAGATATTCGCAAATGCGCTGCGCACCTTGCTGATACCGCGGCTTATCGCATTATGGCCGGTGGGCGGGCTATTATTGATAGCAACAGCGGCTATGATCTGGTGGCGCAGACGGCGGCGACGGGCCGTTTAACCGCCGGACCTTTGCCTAGGCAGCGATGAAATTGCGGATCAGCGCGACCAGTTGTTCCGGCTGATCTTCCTGACAGAAATGGCTGGCGTCGATCCGGCAATGCGGTTGCCCCTTGGCGCCGGGCATACGGCGCTGAATTTCCGTATCGAGATGACCGAGCACCTTGTCCTGATGGCCAAAGCAGGTGAGCACCGGTTTGTCGAAGCGTTCAAGCTGTGCCCACGCCGCGACGTTTTCGGCGACCGACAGATGGTCAGGGGTCACAGGCACGAGCACCGGAAACTGGCGCGCGCCGGACTTGAAACTCTCATCAGGAAACGGCGCATCATAAGCGGCGATCTCGGCGCTGGTCAGTGCGCGGTTACAGCCGCCATCAACGATCCGGCCGCTTTTGAATTCGGGCGTGGCCTGGCTGAATGCGCGCCAGCCATCGAAACCTGGGCCAATATTCTCGCCAACCGGCAGATAAGTGTTTGAAATCACCAGCCGCGCAAAACGATCCGGGAAAGCCGCAACCAGCCGCAGCCCGATCAACCCGCCCCAATCCTGACAGAACAGCGTGATGTTGTTCAGATCAAGCTGCGTCAGCCAGTCGCTCATCCACGCGACATGGCGTTCATAGCTATAATCGTCACGGCTGGCCGGCTTGTCAGACTTGCCAAAGCCAATCAAATCAGGTGCCAGCACGCGGTGCCCGGCGGCAGCGAGCGGCGGTATAAATTTGCGGTAGAGATAGGACCAGGTCGGCTCTCCATGCAGCAGCAGGATCGGCGCAGCATCGCGGGGGCCTTCATCAACATAATGCAACCGCAAGGGTGGTGTGCCCTGTGCTTCAACCTCAACATAATATGCCGCGAAGGGATAGTCCGGAAGGTCGGCGAAAGCGGCCTCTGGCGTGCGCAGGACCTGCATGACTATCGCACTTTTAGGATACAGTCGACGAAGCCTTGCGGATCATTTTCCTGAATGAAGTGACCGCCCTTCAACGTGCAATGCGGCTGACCCGCTGTACCAGGAACACGGCCGATGAAACGGCTCTCGCCCCCACGCGTGACGGGATCGCCATCGCTGAAGCAGCACAGAAACGGCTTGTCCCATTTCTCAAACACTTCCCACGCGCGTTTCTGATCGGGGATCGCGACATTGTTCTCGAACGGAACGAAGCTAGGGAATATCCGCGCACCGGCCTTGTAGCTGCTGTCAGGAAACGGCGCGTCATAAGCGGCAATCTCAGCCGCGCTGAGCGCACGCTTTGCTCCAGCGTTGACGATCCTGCCGATTGGGAAAAACGGGCTCCATTTGGAAAAGGCGCGCCAGATAGCAAAAGCGCGCGGTGGCGGGCCGCCTTCGGGCAAGCCGCCATTGGACAGCACGACACTGGCAAAGCGATCGGGCATTTCTGCGACAAGGCGCAGACCGATCAGCGATCCCCAATCCTGACAGACGAGCGTCATATTGCTCAGACCAACCGCCTCAATCCACTGGCGCATCCATCCAACATGGCGGGCATAGCTATAGTCGGTTTTTTTCGTGGGCTTGTCCGATTTACCGAAACCAATCAGGTCAGGCGCGACAACGCGAAAGCCCGCCGCGACGACTGGGCCAATCATGTGACGGTACAAATAGCTCCAGCTTGGTTCGCCATGCATCATCAGCACCACCGGCGCATCGCGTGGCCCTTCATCCACATAATGCACGCGCAATGGCGTGCCGTCCGAGGGATCGGCAATCTCCACATAATTTGGCGCAAAAGGAAAATCGTCGATTGCGGCAAAGGCGCTGTCGGGTGTGCGTAGGACTTTCATGAACTCATCCCTAAAATTGGTGGTATTGGCACTTAAAGTGTCATATTATCAATGACGGGTCAAGACGCTGGCCCCGCCTTCTTTGTATCGATCAGCCGGAACCCGATATGGTCGGTGCCCAGCCCGCGTTCCTGAAACTGACGCGCCGCAGGGCGATAGCGCGCGCAATAATTGGCGGCGCACAGATAGGATCCGCCTTTTATGATGTTCACCGGTTCGCTGGCATCGGCGCGCGATCCGCTGCTGCGTGTCCATTCCCAAACATTCCCGATCATATCATACAGACCGTACCCGTTCGGTTTGAAACAACCCACCGGCGCCCGGCCAACATAGCCGTCGGTGTTGAGGTTTTTGACCGGGAAGACGCCTTGATAGTAATTCGCTTGCGGCTTGCCCTTTGCGTCGACCGGTTCCGGCAATGCCACCGCGCCGCCGCGCGCAGCATATTCCCACTGCGCCTCGCTCGGCAATTCCTTGCCCGCCCACTGCGCATAGGCTTCGGCATCCTGATATGCGATCTGGACAACGGGTTCATTGTCGCGACCAACGATGGTCTCTTTAGGGCCGGAGGGATGTCGCCATTGCGCCCCCACGACCCAGCGCCACCAGCGCGGGTCGTCGTCCGACGGGATATTGAACACGGCAGAACCCGGGACCAACATTTCGGGCGGCGCACCGGGCAGCTTGGGCGGATCGCGTTCCGATATCGTCTTGTAACCGGTCGCTTTTACAAAAGCCGCGAATTGGGCGTTGGTCACTTCATGTGTGTCGATCCAGAACCCCTCAACAGCCACAGTCTGCGGTGGACCTTCCTCTGCGTAATGCGCACCGTCCCCCATCACAAAGCTGCCACCCGGGACCCAGACCATTTCATTGTCTGGCACGCCCGTGCACATTGTTTCGGGCGGCACATCTCCATCGCCGCAGCCAGACAACAGCAGCGCCAGACCGAGAACGAGACCAAAGCGCTGCATCAATCCTCCGGCATGCCGGACATGGCATCGCTGAGCAAACGCCGCACAACAGCCTTGGTATCTTCAAAAGGCAGTTCCTGATCATGCCTTAACAATCGCCATGTCTGGAAACTCAATATGACATTGAGACTGCGGGTGCCCGCCACATCAGCCTTTACCGACACCGGAAAATGCGCCTCGGTACTGTCGGATTCGAGCCGCAGCATCCGGCGATAGTCCTGCATCAAATAGGGCGATTGGAAGCGTTTAAGATTGGCCGAAATCCGGTAAGGCAGGATGGTTTCGAAAACCACTGCCCGCCGGTCCGCAATGTCGAACAGCTTTTCCTTCCAGCTAGCGCCGCTTGGCGGTTCGAGGATGATGGGCATCACCTGCGCCGAAATCACCTCCCCCATTTCGCGGTACAGCTCGTCCATATCGTCAAAATGTCGGAAAACCGAACGGAGCCCAACACCCGCAACCTCCGCAACACGCGCGGCGCTGGGTGCGACATCGCCCTTACCGACCAGATCAAGCATGGCTGCGACGATCTTCGTTCGGCTAGACCGGCTGCGTTCCCGCCGACCATCGGCCAGTGGCGCTTCTGCGCGTGATGTCATTTTGTGCGATACGTTGGTCATGCGGGCATGTTTTGCGGCAAACGGCCGTTGGCGCAAGCGACAAAAGCGATTGCAAATATATTTTGGCACAATTAATGCCAATAATATTCCGCCGCTTCGTTGCGGGACGCAAAAGACAATTGGGTGAAGGGAAAGACAAGGATGTCAAAAGCAGTCTTCATTTTGACGGCGTCGGCCCTGCTACTGTCAACTGCACCGCTGTCGGCGCAAGACAATGTGCGCCAAGCATGCATGCCCGATATTCGTAAATACTGCTCCGCAGAATTGGCGACTTTTAGCCGCGACAATGTCCGCGCCTGCCTTATCAAGAATATCAAAAAAACGTCACCCGCCTGCCAAGAGGCCGCAAAAGCGCGGCGCGATGCCGAGCGCGCCAAAAAGAAGGGCAATTAGGCCATGACAGCATGGATAATCTGGGGAACAGCGTTGCTCGCTTATGGGCTATTTCGGCTCTGGTATGACAATTGGTCAGGCCCACTGAAACCTGCCGAAATTGATGCGTTTCTTGCGCAAATGGCGGGGCGTTTCGAAGGCACTGGAAATAGCCAACAGGTGATGCGCGCGTTCCTTGAAGCCGATGACGGCCGCGAGTTTGTCATGCTCAATCTGGTGAAAGCGCAGATGGAGCAGGTGGAAGACCCCAAAACCGGGCAAATGGTCCAAGGCTTCGATCTGCTGAAGCGCTATTCGAAACGCTTCATGCCAGTTCTGTTCCGCAATGGCGGCCATCCCGGCATGGTCGGACGTAAGGTTGGCGGATATATTGATGCTTGGAATACTGAGGCGGATCCCGATTGGACGATCTTTGGCCTCATGCGTTACCGCAGCCGCCGCGACATGATAAAGCTGGTTAGGGACCCCGCTTTTATGGAGGGCCATCCCGATAAGCTGCTTGGTACGCTTGCGACATTTTCATTCCCGACACAGCGGGTCGTGTCGTTTTACGTCAGCCCACGCGTCACGGTTGCGCTCATCTTGGCGCTTGCGGCGGCGCTTGCGCATCTGGCCTTCTTAAAGGTCACCGGATGAACGCTTTCCTGCCACCCAGTACAAATATCCACTATCGTGGATCACGTTATTCTGCGTGGTTTTTGGCATTTTATGGAATTGGCTGGATCGTGCCGGGGTTGATCCACAGTTTCCTGCCTGATGGCGGTGCGGGCGTCATTGCAGGGCTTGATCTCAGCCACAATCCAACGATGATTTTCGGCATGTTTGCCTGGGCGGGCGCGACGCAGATTGCGCACGGCATCGTCACCCTCCTGGTCGCACTGCGCTATCGCGCGCTCGTGCCGTTGTTTCTGTTGGTGTCTCTGATCGAGCGCCTGTTGCTGAGTTGGTCGGGCTGGATAAAGCATGTGCCCGTCAGCGGCCATCACCCGCCTGAACATTATGCCAGCCTGATTTCGCTACCGATAATTCTGCTGTTTCTGTGGCTATCCGTGCGGCGGTCACATCAAACCCAACCGGAGAGCCCAGAATGAAAAAATGGACATGGATCGGGGCATTGGCGCTGTTGATCGGCGCGGGCTATTTGGGTTTTCAGCAATATAAAATCTACATTCCCGGCATCATCAGCGAATGGCGCGAACCGATTGGCGAAAACCGTCCCATTGCATGGGCGCAGGGTCCTGCGGTCGCTCCCTCTGGCAAACGTCCGCCCAACGTCATCCTGATTGTGGCAGACGATTTGGGCGTGAATGACATTTCGCTGTACGGTGGCGGGGTTGCCGGTGGCGCGGTGCCGACCCCCAATATCGATTCCATTGCCAAACAGGGCGTCAGCTTTGCCAATGGCTATGCCGCCAATGCCACCTGTTCCCCTTCGCGCGCAGCGTTGATGACGGGGCGTTATCCGACACGGTTTGGTTTTGAATTTACGTCTATTCCAGCGGCATTTGCTTCAAACCTGGCACATAATGGAGGGAACTCACCCTATCCGACCATCTATCATGAAGAGCTGAACCGCGACCTGCCGGCCTATGCCGATATGGGCGTGCCCAATGCGGAAATCATGTTGCCCGAGATACTGAAAGCCCAGGGCTATCACAATATCCACATCGGCAAATGGCATCTGGGCGAAGCCAAACCATTGCGACCCACGTCGCAGGGCTTTGACGAAAGCCTTGGCATGCGCGCGGGCGGCGATTTGTTTATGGCCGAAGATGACCCGCAGGTCGTCAATGCAAAGCTGCCATGGGACCCGATTGACCGCTTCTTATGGGCGAACCTGCCATATGCGGTCTATTGGGGGGACAGTGCACGCTTTCGTCCCAAAGGACACATGACCGACTATTTCACCGACAATGCATTGGCCGCAATTGACGCGAACAAGAACCGGCCCTTCTTTATGTATCTGGCCTATAATGCGCCGCACACCCCGCTACAGGCGCTGAAATCGGACTATGACGCGCTGCCGCAAATTAAGGACCATACCCAGCGCGTCTATGGTGCGATGATGCGTCAGCTTGACCGGCGAATTGGAGACGTTCTGCAAAAGTTGAAGGACACCGGGCTCGACAACAATACGCTTGTTATCTTTACCAGCGACAATGGCGGGGCTTGGTATACCGGTATCAAGGATCACAACACGCCCTATCGTGGGTATAAAGGCACTTTCTTTGAAGGCGGCATTCATGTGCCGATGATGATGCGCTGGCCGGGTAAGATTGCGCCGGGGACGGTTCGCAGCGATGTCGCGCAGCACCTTGATATGTTTGCAACCATTGCAGCGGCAACGGGTGCGCGCGTACCCAGCGATCGCAAAATGGACAGCTTCAACCTGTTTGGCACTGGACCGAAACGCGAAGTGACCTTCTGGCGTTCGGGGCATTACCGAGTGGTGCGCGCAGGCGACTGGAAATTGCAGGTTTCCGAACGTCCCAACAAAGTGTGGCTATTCAACCTCGCCACCGATCCCACCGAGCAAGTCAATGTGGCGGCCAAGGATCCGGCAAGGGTGGCGGAACTGCGCAAGTTGATTGACGCGCAAAATGCCGGTTTGCCGAAGCCCCTTTGGCCCGGCTTACTTGAAGGCGCGATCCGGATTGATGTTCCGTTGAATGCCGCATGGAAAAAAGATCAGGAATATGTCTATTGGGCCAACTGATCGCGTAGAGATGTTTGCGGAAATTCAGCCTATGCCAGTCTGCATCGCAAAAGCATTTTGCAATGCATCCAACACAGGGTCGGCTCCACCATTTTTGAGCGTGATTGCGCTTACGTCATAGCGTGCCGCATAGCTTGGGTGCATCGGCACGACCGTCAGGTTGAGCGCACGCGCGTCCCTATGGGCGAAGGAAGCTGGCAATAATGTAATCATGTCGCTGTCGGCGACCAACGCCAAGCACGAGACGAGGCTTAAAACGCGGTAATGCGGGAAGCCGGCGTTGCGATATTTTTCTTCCACGTCCGTCGGAATGGCAGAGCGGTAAATTTTCCCATAGCCGGGAATGGCCCATTTATATCGCAACATCTCATCAATGCTGAAGTCGCGGTGCAACGCGGGATGGTCCTGACGCATAACCGCGACATAGGCCTCGTCGATAATCCTGCTTATCTGAAACAACCGCTTTTCGGGAATGGCGCTGACGGTCGTTGAATGGAAAAGCAGCAAGTCCGCTTCCCGTTGGCGCAACCGTGCTGCCGCTATGTCGAGAGGAAGGGTTTCCGCCGTCACGCGGATGTTCGGATGCGACTTGTAAAATGCAGCAAGTGCTGGCGCCAATGATGCTTCGATGACCGCAGGGCCCGCAATCAGCCGCAAATGTCGGCTACCCGTTAAGACCTCATCGCCGATTTGGTCCGCTAGCGCCAAAAGTTCCTCAGCCCTTTGCGCAAGACGGTTGCCGGCATCGGTGGGGACGACGCTGCGCGTGGTCCGGTTGAACAATTCAGCGCCAAGTTCTTGTTCAAGCAGCTGCACCGATTTTGTGAGTGCCGAATGCGTCATGCCGAGCTCGCTGGCGGCGCGGCTAAAACTCTTGTGGCGATAAACCGCGACGAACCGGGACAGTCTGTTCAGATTTATATTCATGTTCCAATAATTACATAATATGCATTTATTATTCCATTTTTTATATCGTCAACCAGACTATTCCTTATATTAATCGCGGGGGAGAATTTTGTGACAGTTACGCAGCTCATCAACCAAAATTGGTTCGTTATATCGCTTGCCGCTTTTGGGCTAGGCATCTTGCTTGAACTGGGCGCCATTCGCTTCCTGAAACGTGCGGGCAAGGTACCGGCCAAAGACTCCTTGCTGTCGATATTTCTTGGGCTCGCAAGTGATCCGGTAAATGCCATCTTTGCGTTCATCACCACCGCTGCTTTATTTGCAGCGGCGCCCTTTGCCATTGGTGAAATACCGATCACATGGGGATCGTTCTTATTGTGCTTCGTGCTCGATGATCTGCGATTTTACGTGCACCATCGCATATGCCACCGCGTCCGTTGGGGCTGGGCCATGCATGTGGTCCATCATTCATCCACCAATTTCAACATGCCCATTGCGCTGCGCCAAAGTTGGATGAAGCATTTTACCGGAACGATGATGCTCAAAATTCCGCTGATTTTAATCGGCTTTGATCCGGTATTGGTTGTATTTTGCGGGATCCTTAACGCAACCTACCAATTCTTCCTCCACACCGAAACGATCGACCGTTTGCCGCGGTGGTTTGAATTTATTTTCAATACGCCGAGCCACCACAGGGTGCACCATGGCCGCAATCCAGAATATCTGGATGCGAATTTCGCCGGTACACTGATCATCTGGGATCGCATGTTTGGCACATTCGTCGAAGAAGACCGCGCCGTGCCGGTTGACTATGGCTTGGTCAAAAACCTTGAGACGTTTAATCCATTCACAATCTTAACGCACGAATATGTCGGGATACTGCAAGATGCGTCGCAGCGCGGGCTGAGCCTGTGGCAACGCTTTTGTTACATTTTTGCGCCGCCCGGCTGGAGCCATGATGGATCACGGTTGACGTCCGAAGACATTAAACGGGAGGCTGGTTTGCTCCCCAATAGCAAGACGTTAGAATCCGTGACGAGCGTCTGATGCCCGCCCATTATGCTTTATCCGACGCAGCCATTGTGTTGGTCACGATTTTTGCTGGCAATGCGCTTTGGCGTAACGGCCGACATTTACCGGCATTTGCGATGGCCTGCTTTGGCGTAGCTGCCTTTATCGGCGTGGTGCGTTTTGGGGCTGGTTTGCAGGATGCGCTCGCCGCTTTGCATGCCGGTGCGTCTCAATTGTTGGGCCTTGCGGGTGCCGTGGCCATATTATCCAGCTATCTGTTCCGCCCAGCGGATAGACACATAATATCGATAATCGCCCTCATCCTTTGCGCGGCGACCGCGATCTTTTTGTTAGCGCAACCGCTGCTCGGCCCTGTGTTCCTGTTGGCGTTAGTGATTATGCTTTTTGCATCAGTCGCCCGACCTGGCCCTTTGGCGCGGTCGTGGCTTATCCCAGCGGGTTGCGCCCTGATGCTGGCAGATACGTTGTTCATCCGACGCGCAGCGTGGCTTGATGAGGCTGTGGCGTGGCACGTGTATCATGTGCTCATCGCCTTGGCGCTGGCTGCACTCGCCAAGGGCTTGATGTCCACCGAGCGGGGTGCGCACTGATCCAGCCTCGGTTTATGCGCGCCGCAATGGTCTATAATTGACGTTCGATCTCGAGAAGCTCCGCTTCGCTTGGCGTCCAAGCGCTCGCCATTATGCCACCGGCACTGAACAAGGCCGCGGATATGCCCTGTGCCCCTGCTTGCGTCCATGTTGCTTTTAAAATCTCTGCCAAAGGGTCATCGACAAAGCCATTGTCGCCGCGAATATGGCATAGCCATCCGCTGATGGCGGTCAGGATAGACGGGCATCGTTTCCCCCGCGCCTGTTGGCTGGCCAGCGTTGCCAACCAGCGCTGGGGGATTTTCTGGCTGCCATCCATCGCAATCTGAATGAGCCGGTGGTTGAGCGCGGGGTTTTGAAACCGCGCAATCAATGCGTCGGCATATGCGTTGAGATCTTGCCCCGGCGAGAGCTCCAGACTGGTCGCTGCTTCGTCGCGCATCAATGTGTTTGCCAATGCCGCCAATTCAGGATCAGCGATAGCCTGATGCACAAATTCATGGCCGCGCTTCAAACCCAAATAGGCAAGCGCGGAATGCGCGCCGTTTAGCAGACGCAGCTTTGCATCTTCATAAGCGTGGACGTTGGATGTCATCAACGCGCCATGTTTTTCCCAAGCTGGCCGCGGCCCGGCAAAATTGTCTTCAATCACCCATTGGCTGAACGGCTCTGTCACCACCATCGCATCATCGCGCAGGCCGGTGAGTGCCTCGGCGCCCTTCAGGTCAGCTTCGGTGGTTGCCGGAACGATGCGATCGACCATCGTCGATGGGCACGCACATTTTTCCTCAAACCAGCTGACAAGCTCGGGCGCATGACGATGGAGATATGCGATCATCAGCCGCTTCAACTGCGCGCCATTTCCCGCAAGATTGTCGCAGCTCATCAACGTTAGGCCGGGCAATCCGGCGTCACGCCGCTGCCGGAATGCTTCGGCCAGATAGGCATATACCGAGCCACTATCCGCAACATCAAAGTCGATTGTGCCGTCGGGCGCGCGGCAATAGCCTTTTTCGGTGATGGTGAAGCTAACGATATGGGTCGCCGGATTGGCCAAGGCAGCAATAAGCCGGTCGCGTTCCTCCGCAGCGACGATCACATCTGCAACCGAACCGATAACGCGGACCTTACTGCCATCTGCGCTCTGTTCGACGAGCGCATAGAGGCCGTCTTGCGGACGCATTTGGTCGCGCACATTGGCCGAACGCAGCGACACCCCCAAGATGCCCCAATCACCGCTCTCTGCGGCCATGGCATCATCGGTATAAACGGCCTGATGCGCGCGGTGAAACGCGCCGATACCGAAATGCACAATGCCAACGCCGCGCGCACTGCGGTCATATGCTGGCTGTGTAACCGCCACGGGCAAATGCGCGAGATTGGCGTCAGAAAGCCTCATAATTTATACGCTGCTTTGGCCAGATTATAGCTCAGGTCCACCGCAAGCTCAGCTGCTTCCCATTCTTCCATGCGGTGTTCGGCAACCAATTGCGCCAGAAAGCCGCAGTCGATCCGGCGGGCAACATCGTGGCGCGCTGGTATCGACAAGAATGCGCGGGTGTCGTCATTGAAGCCAACCGTATTATAGAAACCGGCGGTTTCCGTCATCTGGTTCCGGAAGCGGCGCATCCCTTCGGGGCTGTCATGGAACCACCATGCGGGCCCAAGCTTCAGCGCTGGATAGTGCCCCGCCAACGGTGCCAATTCGCGCGCGTACGCAGTCTCATCCAGCGTAAAGAGAATGATCGTCAGGTCGGCATTGTTACCATGCTTGGCCAGCAATGGGTGCAGTTCATGCACATAGCCAGTGGTCGTCGGAATATCCGCCCCCTTGTCGCGTCCAAATTGATGGAACAGCGATGGATTGTGGTTGCGGAACGCACCGGGGTGGATTTGCATGACCAAGCCGTCGTCAACGCTCATGCCCGCCATTTCGGTCAACATCTGCGCGCGGAACAATTCTGCATCCGCGGCAGAGCATGATCCACGCACGACACGGGCGAACAGCGCCTCGACCTCGGCCGGCGACAAATCCGCCGTACGCGCGGTCGGGTGACCATGATCAGTGGAGGTCGCCCCCATCGATGCAAAAAATGCACGGCGTTGGCGGTGCGCGGCCAGATAGCCCGTCCAGCCAAAACAATCCTCACCGGTCAAGGCCGAGAGGGTTTTCAGATTATCGACAAAACCTTCGAATTCAGGGTCAATAACCGGATCGGGGCGATACGCCGTTATGACACGACCAGACCAGCCGCTGTCGCGTATCGCTTTATGGTGGCGCAAATCGTCGAGGGGGTTCTCGGTTGTGGCGATAACCTCAATATTATAACGCTCAAACAATGCCCGCGGCCGGAAGGCACTGGTTTCGAGCTTTGCGGTAATCGCGTCATAATAATGGTCTGACGTGTCTGCCGACAATAGAACATCCAAGCCAAAGCTTTCTGCAAATACCCAGTCGAGCCACATACGCGAGGGCGTTCCCCGAAACAGATGAAAGCGTTCGGCGAACAGCCGCCAGCTTTCGCGTGGGTCAGCATCGGCGTTACGGATGCCGAGCGCCTCAAGCGGAACGCCTTGCGAATATAACATGCGCAGGACGTAATGATCGGGATGCAGGAGCAATTCCGTAGCATTACCAAAAGACGCATCGGTCGCCCACCATTCGGGATCGGTATGGCCATGTGGGCTGATGATCGGCAAGCCAGCGACGTCGGCATATAGCCGGCGGGCGATATCCCGAACGGCAGAGTCCGTCGGGAACAGCCGGTCAGGATGAAGTTTCAATGGAGTCGTCACGTTAGAGCCTCATAGGTGAAATTGCGAAAGCGGACCTCGCCTTGTCCGGCGGCGTAGAGCGCTGGACGCAGCGAAAGGAAGTCGTAAGCGACATTATGGTGGTAGCCCGATACTTCCATTTGGACGTCGAACTTACGCCATGTCTGCCGGCCATCATCGCTGGTGTGAATGGTCAGTATGTTGCGGTCATTCGTCAGGCGGATCGACAGTTTTGACACAGCGCTGCCGCCGGGGTCGCGTTGTCCTGGAATGGCGCCGCGCGGCCGTTGCAGGCCGTAGCGATGCATGACGATGCCTTTGCTGCCAAAACCCAATCCTGCATAAAGTCGGCGATTGTAGAACAGCAATATACCGCCTTCCGCTCCGGGATCGGCTTCAATATCCACAATGACGCGGTACGCCTGATCGCCGACCAACGCGCATAAGGGCGCGCAATCTGACGGCGTCTTGCCCTTGGCCGCCATATGCAGGGTGCCGCCTACCCGTTTCAGCCTATTGGCTTCTTCATTGGCCGGATCATAAAACGCCCATTGCGTACCCATTTTGTCCGTCGAAAAATCATCCGACAATGGCGCGCCATGTGGTTGAGGGCCAATGTCCCGCGGCTTCTTAATCGGGCGGGACAAATCACCACCCAATGGACGCGGCCAGCCATCGGCGTCCCATTTTACGGGCTCAAGCAGCGTCTGCCGGCCCAAGGTCCAATAGCCATTTTCATAGCCATGATACATCATCCAATATTTTCCGCCCGGGCCTTCGAACAATGTCGCATGTCCGCGCGACCACCATTTTTCACGCGCGGAAATCGTGCGGATTAACGGATTGCGCGGGCAATTTTCCCATGGACCAGCAAGCGACTTGCTGCGCGCCATGATGACCATATGGCCAGTGGGCGGGCCAGCGGTGCCGCCAACCGCAGTCGTCATATACCAATAGTCACCGCGCTTCATGATCTTCGGGCCTTCGGGCGCGAATGTCTCAACGACCCATTCTTCCGGATAACGCCACGGGTCGTAGACATGCTCGACAGAACCGACGGTCGATAAGCCGTCGCCTGATAGCTGAACACGGTCTCCACCGGACAGAAACAGCCAACGCGTGCCGTCGTCGTCGGCCACATGCGCAGGGTCGATATGCAGGGGCAAATTCAGGTCAACCGGGTCGCTCCACGGCCCTTCGATCTTATCCGCGGTGATGACGTAGATCGATTTCTTTTCAGGGGTTCGCGCCGGAATGTAGCAATAGAAACGGCCGTCATGTTTCACCAAATCGGGCGCCCACACCGAACCGATTGGCTTTGTTAGCGCAGCGGTGACTGGTCGCCAGTTCACAAGGTCTCGGCTGTGCCAAATGACAATGCCGGGATATGCGTCAAAGGTGGAGAAAGTGAGATAATAATCCTCTCCGTCACACACCAAAGACGGATCGGGATGATCGCCCGAAAAAATGGGATTAAGGAAACGACCATTGCCCAAATCTGCACGGCGCTGGCCTTCGAACCCCTTCGCCCAACGCATCGCTGCATGTGGATCAAGGCTGGAGGTAGCGGCCGACCCTTGCGCGCGGGCTGCGTAAGGCAGCAGTGGCGTGGAACCCAAAAGCAAAAGGCTCGTGCGGCGGCTGATCATCGCTTCATTCCTTTTAGGGTTGACCAAGGTAACCGGTGTCATTCGCACTTTGCTGTGAAGTCCGCTGCCTGTCAATGGAACACCGCATGAAGATCTGGTTCCAACCCCCAGACGGGTTCAAGCGGCCTCGGTTGCTGTGGCATCGGCCAGTGGCAGTTCGATAATGAACCGTGCGCCTTTGCGGCTCGATTTGGCGCGCAACACGCCGCCCATGTCGCGGATGATGCCATAGCTAATCGATAGTCCAAGCCCAGTACCTTCCTTGGGCGGCTTAGTCGTAAAGAACGGTTCGAATATCTTGGGCAAGACATCTGGGGGGATACCGGGGCCGTTGTCCGCCACTATGATCACCGCCGACCGCTCATTACGATCAATGGTGATTTTTATCTCACCTTCTGCGCTATCGCCGACATCATGCCGACTATGAATAGCATCATTAGCATTGATGAACAGGTTCAGAAGAACCTGCTCCAGCATCACGGGTAACGCCCGAACGTAGATGTTGGATGCTTTCACTTCAGTGATCAGTTGTGTCCCGTCGAGCTCCATCTGTGGTTCGGCCATTAAGATGGCCGCTTCAACCGTATGTTGAATATTGATCGCGGACGGTGCTTCCTTCGACGTCCGGCCAAATATCCGCATCTGCAGCAATATGGCAGAGGCACGTTCGACCTGCGCCAGAACATTTTCAAGCTTGGGAATGAACTTTTCCGCTTCCAAGCGCCCCCGAACCGCGTTTTCACGCAGGTTTGATGCTGCCATTTTGATAAAGTTCAATGGCTGGTTTAGCTCATGCGCGGTACCGGAAATCATCCGGCCAAGGCTTGCCATCTTGTCCGATTGCAAAAGCTGATCCTCGGATGCCTTTCGTTCGGAAATATCCATGATGATGCCAACGGCTTCTTGCTCTGCCCCCTGCGCCGTGGGCTCAACCGATAGCGTGTCATATACCCAGACATAATGGCCGTTTTTGTGCCGGAGGCGGTATTCAGCCGCGTACACTTTTCCCGGCTCCAAATGTCTAAACGCAGCCATGCAGTAATCATAGTCGTCCGGATGAATGGAACTGCTCCACCATTTGTCCGTCAAACCTTCGGCCGTCGAATAGCCCAGCATTTGTTCAAGTGACGGGCTGACATAGGTCATGTCCGTCCCTTCGCCATTTGCGACGTCAACGGCATAGACGATGATCGGAGCATGCTGCGCGATGCTGTTCAGCCGGCGTTGATAGCTTGCCAACGCACCACGCTCGCGACCGAACGAAGCCGCTGCAATCGCTATCGTTCCCGAAATCTCGCTAACTTCCTCAATAAATATCTGGTCGGACGCAGGTTGCCCCGCCTCAAACTGCGTAAGGTCTGCTGCTGACTGCGACACACGCCGCAATATTTTCGACGCCTTCTTGCTCATACGCGATGCAAGCAGCCCAATCAGAAAAACAAATGCAATGAGCGCGACAAATTGAACCAGTTGTCCCTTGCGCGCTTTTAGCACCGCCGGTGCAAGCGGAAGCACTGACGCAACTTGCCATTCAGGCAGCGCAGCGATGGGTCCCGCGCGAACGATTTGCGAGTCACGCAGATCGTAAGTGATTGCACGCCTATAATCGACGTCACTTATAAGAACCGGTTTCGTAACTGCAGTCGCCTGCTGACTTTGGGGCATGGAACCGACAAGGGTGCGCACGTTCGTGGTGACATGAGTGAGGGCGAACGTCCCTTGGGCAGGACTGATCACAAAAATATTGTCCATGAAATGCTGGCCGGGGATTTCGACAAGGTCATGCAAGGTTGCCGGACGTAATATTGCGACAATATAGTCCGCTTTGCCGTTTCGAACATGTGGAACGACCAATGCAAAATCGACATTCGATCGCCCTTGCCCAAGATTTAACGCGACCAGGCGCGCACGGGTGTCCGTTAAAGGCGATAGATCCGCTTTGGCCGCCGTTGCTTCGATAACCGAACCACCTTCAGCCGATGCAAATTCCGCCAGGCTTTGATTGGGGAGCAAGACAGCAATTTTTTGAAATTCAGCCGAAAATTCCTTCGGCAAACGAACATCGGATTGGCCGGGGGGAAGCGCACCATTATCTGCATAGCCGCGCAGCAGCATAGTTCGGGAATCGACCCACGCACTTAACTTTGCGTCCGCGACACTCATGCGCGATTCAAGGTTTCTGTTAACCTCGTCCATCGCGGCACGTTCACGCGACGGCGCATCCAGCGCCATATACACCGTCGCCGGGATCAGCACCGTTCCCATGAATAACATGACCGTAAAGCATTCAACCCTAAGCTTTGGCCAATGTCCGAATTTTCCGAACGGATTTCCGCTCAGAAGGGAGACATAAATCAACTCACCAAGAACGACGTTCAATATCCCGTTCGCGACCTGCTTTGCGACCACAAGGGCAAGCGACAGCTGATCCATTTTCAGGATGCCGCCATAGAATAGGAACACCAAAGGCGCGCCTGCCACTATCCAGTAAATGACGACGCTGCGGACAGGTGAGGTGCGGCGCGCAACGACCGCGATAAATATCGCTTCGCATACCCACACGATCCAAGCCCATGGGTGGTTCCACAAGATGATCGACCCGATACTTGACACTGAAACCGCAAGCACCAGAGACTGCGGCGCCAGCATGCGCACAAATGCATATACCAGTACGTTTCCGAGTACAAAGTTCATGCCCCAGCCAAGCTTGAGCTCGAACATATTCAGGAAAAGTCCTACAACACCGAGCAATAGGGCAATCAGAAGTTCTGTTTTGGGAATATCCCGGGTCGCCGGGAATTCGGTCCAGCGGCGGTTCAACACACCAATACCGTGCGGATAGCCGCGACCAATGCGTCCGTGTCCGCTGGCTTTAGAAAGATGGGAATGTCGGCCAAATCGTCGCCTAGCTGCGTGCTGGCGTCACCCGTCAAAATCATGAAATCCACATGACGCCCTTCCGGTAGGGCGTCGCGCACGCCTTTAATCATGCTGATGCCATCCAAATGCGCCATGCGCAGGTCAGTGATGACAACCGCAATGTCGGGCGTTTCAAGCACCATTGCCATACCTTGAACGGGATCAGCGCAAGTCAACGTTCTGAACCCCGCGAGTTCGAAAAACTCCTGATATTCTGGCAGAATTTCATACTCGTCATCGATAAGCAAAATGCTTGAGGACGAATGAAATGGTGGGGCACCAGCCCCTTTCAGCAGCGAATTCATGAAGCATCCCAACTATGCATTTTCTGCTAGAGGATATGCATAGCTGATTTCAACCTGTTTTGCATCTAAAACAGGCATCGGAGCGCAAGCGGCGCTCGCGTTTTTAGGGCTTCCTTTGTTTACCCTTTGATATTCGGAGAAAACTACCAGCCGATGCCGAAACGCCACATGATCACATTCGAATAGACTTGCCCAGGACGAAGAACAATTGAAGCAAAAGCGGGCTGGTTGAGCGCGTCCGGAAACATTTGCGGCTCAAGCGCGATTGCATCGCCGATTCGATAGCTTTTGCCTGCCTTTCCCGACGTCGTTCCATCAAAGAAATTGCCAGAATAAAACTGCAGCCCCTGCCGGTTGGACAGTAACGTCATCGTCCGCCCGGACACTGGATCTTCCAAATGTGCCATCAATCGGGGTTCGCGCGTGACTTCCTCATCAACCACCCAATTATGGTCATATCCGCTGCCGTGGGTTAGTTGAATGTCCGCGTTGCTGCGAACATATTTGCGTATGGGCATGGGTTCACGAAAATCAAATGGCGTGGCAACAACGCTGCGGCGTTCTCCCGTTGGAATAAGCGTCGCATCAACCGGCAGATATTGATCGGCGGCAATCGTCAGCACATGGTCCATTGCATCATAGCCAGCCCCCTCCCCGCCCAAATGCCAATAAGCATGGTTTGTCAGGTTCACGCAGGTCGGCGCATCGGTGACCGCTTCGTAATGCACCGACAGCGCATTTTCGGGGTGCAATTGATAGGTTGCGGTAACCGTCAACGTGCCGGGATATCCCTGGTCACCATCGGGGCTAATATGCGAGAGCGTCACCGATAACGCCTCTGCGTCGCACGCCATGACCGTCCAGTTCACCTTGTCAAACCCGACATCGCCCCCGTGCAGCGAATGCACACCGTCATTGGCGGGAACGCTGTAGACCTTGCCATCAAGCTCAATACGCGCGCCGGCAATCCGGTTGGCGACCCGGCCAACGGTCGCGCCGAAATATTGCCGCTGCGCGACATATTCCGCAATATCGGCATAGCCCGTTGTGACGTCCGCAAACTGGCCATTGGCGTCGGGCACACACACCGACTGGATAGAAGCGCCGTAGCTGATGATCCTGACCGACATGCCGGCGGCATTGGTCAGCGTCACCGCGTGGACAGCTTCACCATTGGCCAGCGTTCCAAAAATGTCGCGTTGTAAGCTTGGTTGGGTCACGCCGTTTTCCTGTGCATGTCGTGGGCAATCGATAGCGACCCGCGTTTACATTATTGCGGGATTACACAGCCTGACCATTTTCGGCGGCGTTATCGTAACGTATTTCAAGATACCGGCCACGCACCGCTAATTTATCGAGCTCACCGCGCGAAATCTGGCCGGTCATCGTTTCGATTTCGCGGTCAATCGTCTTCAGGCCATCAACCAGCTGCTGCGCGGGTGTCTTTCCGGCATGCTCCTTGTGGCGAAGGCTGTCGGGAATGCGCTTATAGCCGTTAATCAGCTCGGGCAGATGCTCCCCCACAAGTTTGCGGACTTCACGTGCCGCAGGGTCATTGTCGTCGAGCGTTTGCAGTTGCGGTGCAAGCTGGTCCAACCGGACGCCGATATCTTGCATCAACGACACCGCAGGCGCGGGCAATGCAGGACGCTGTGCCTCAAGCCAAATCTCTGTTTTTCCCGCCAATGTGCCTAAATCCGTCAGCTTAAGGCTCTCCGCCGTGGGCATCGGCATTTGCGGAAAGCGCATCAGGACATAGGCCGCGGTTGTCACCAGCAGGGCTGTAATCATCACGCCCCAAAAACCGATGCCGCCAATGATGCCGCCGATGATGCCTGCGCCAATTAAAACAGCACCGACCGCCATTGTCGCTTTGCTGAGTTTACCCCAGAAATGTGCGCGGCGCAGCGCCTGCGACTTCGTCCCGATGGGCGCAAAGCGGACATTGCGCAGCGACCGCGCCGCGCCGTTAAGGATGTCGTCGGAATTGGATGCGGGGCTATTCATATTGTACCTTGATGTGCACACCGTAGTGCTGAGCTTGTCGAAGCACGCCCAGCCGACAAGCGCCCTTCGACGGGCTCAGGGCTACGGTAATATATCGTCACGATACCTCAAGTGACAGCAAACCGCTGTCCTGTACCGACTGGGTCGCCTGCGCCTGCCCTTCGGCCCGTGCGATATAGCCCTTGGACTTCTCGACTTCCTTCTCAAGCGCCTCGGACGTTTGCTTCATGCTATCGAGCGCCTTCATCTTGAAGGTGTCGATGGCATCCATCGTGTCATAAATATTCTGGAACGCACGGCTCAACGTTTCCAACGGGATGGTGGCGCCGGCAGCTTGTTCATGAATAAGGCCCGTATTGTCGCGCAGCAACTGACCGGTGCTGTCGATGATATTCGCAGTGGTCGTGTTGAGCGCGATTATCTGGTCCAAAACGAGCCTCTGGTTGGTCATCGCCTGCGCCACGGTAACGGCCGTGCGCAATGCGCCAACGGTGGTGGTCGATGCGCGGTCAACGCCTTTGACCAGTTCGACATTGTTCTTTTTAACCAGATCGAGCGCGAGATAACCCTGCACCGTCACGGCCATTTGCGCCAGCAAATCCTGCGTACGCTGGCGCACATAGAACAACGCGCTTTCCTTTATCGCGCGCGCCTTGGCGGGGTCGGACAGTTCAAGCTCAGCGGCTTTTTCTTCCAGTTTCGTATCCAACTGCTTGGACATGACAATCATCTGTTCCAGCTTGCCCATGGCAACCCACAGATTCTGCCGCTCAACGTCGATCGCGGCATTGTCCATCAACAGCTCATCCTTGCCATTGCCAAGGCGCGCGAGAACCGAGCTGATATGCGTTTGCGAACTTTGATAGCTGTCGAAATAATTGCGCAGCTTGTTGCCGAATGGGATGATGCCAAACAGTTTCTGCTTGGTCATCAAATTGCCCTTTTTGGACGGGTCCAGATCTTCAACAACGCGGCGCAATTCGGCGAGATCCGCACCGACGCCGGAACTTTCATCCATGCGGCGAATGGGCTTATCGAGGAAGCGGTTCGACTGCGCCGATGCTTCCATAATTTCCTTGCGGCCCATGTTGGTCAACTGGTCCACGCGCTTGCCGAATTCAGGGCTGTTCACATCCTGCGCCACCAAGTCAGCGACATAGGCTTCAACGCGCTGCGCAAGCTTGCTTTGCTGTTCATCCGTCACCGGAACCAAGCCCATCGCCTGTTGCGGCGCGACGGTCGGCACAGGGTCGGGCGGAGTCAGCTTCAGCTCTGGTACGGTTTGGGTAACGGTTTCAGTCGACATCGCTAAATCCCTCAGTAATTCTATAGCACAACAGATGGAGCGCGTGCGTGACCATTTCAAGCACTTAGCGTCCCCAGCTGTATTATTTTTCTAATACAGCGCCGCCTTGTTCCTTCAAAGCAGCTTCGACCAGCGGCGATAATCCTTCGACAACCCGCGACACCCCTTTGGCATTGGGATGGATGTTATCGGGCAGCATCAGCGCGCCATCGGTCACCACGCCTTCGAGGAAAAACGGATATAATGGCGCGTCATATTGCTTCGCGAGTTGCGGGAATATCGCGTTGAAAGCATTGCCATAATCCTGACCCAGGTTCGGCGCGGCTATCATACCGGTTAGGACAACGGGAATTTCGCGCCGCTTCAGCTCGTCCAGCATCGCGACCATATTTGCTTTGGTTTCTGCAGGCTTGATACCGCGCAACATGTCGTTGCCGCCAAGGCCAAGCACGACCAAATCCGGCTTGCGCTCCAGATTATCCAGAACAAAGGCCAACCGCGTTTTTCCCGCCGCGGTTGTGTCACCCGATACGCCAGCATTGTGGACACGCACATTTATGCCATCGGCCTGCAACGCGGCCTGCAATTGCGGCGCGAGCCCTTCATTGGGGGCAAGCCTGTAGCCCGCATAGAGGCTATCCCCAAAGGCCACGACCAGCCGGTCATATTGCTGAACCTTCGCCGTTTCCTGCGCTTGCGCCTTATTTTCCGCTACAGGGTTAGACCCGCATGCAACCAGCCCTTGGATTGCGACAATAAGCGCACCATATAGCCAAAAACCTCTATTCATAAGGATGCTTCCTTGCACGCTCCGGTTAACATGAAAACGGATATGGCAATCCGTGCGGCAAATGTCACCCTCAGCCTTGGTTCCAACGATGCCACGGTGTCGATTTTACGCGGCGTCGACCTTGAGGTGCCCTATGACAGCAGCGTTGCATTGCTTGGCCCATCGGGGTCGGGCAAGTCCTCACTCATGGCGGTATTGGCGGGGCTTGAACAAGCCACTGGCGGCACTGTTCTGGTCGACGGCCTCGACTTTACGGAACTGGATGAAGACGCGCTGGCACGCGCACGGCGCGGACGTATCGGCATTGTGCTGCAGGCATTTCATTTGTTGCCAACGATGACCGCGCTCGAAAATGTCGCAATCCCGATGGAACTGGCGGGGATGGATGATCCGTTCGGTCGCGCAAAGGCCGAGTTGGAAGCGGTTGGCCTTGGGCATCGCTTGACGCATTATCCATCGCAGCTGTCAGGCGGCGAGCAGCAACGTGTTGCCATTGCCCGCGCCATGGCCGCTGGCCCGAAAATCATATTTGCAGACGAACCGACGGGCAATTTGGACGGATCGACCGGCACGTCGATCGTCGACCTGCTATTCGCCCGCCGCGCAGCATTGGGCGCAACGCTGTTGATTATCACGCATGACCCCGAACTCGCCCAAAAATGCGACCGCGTGATTGTGATGCAAGATGGCCATGTGGTGGAGCGTGTGGGTTGACCCTACCCCTCGCTGCTATTTGGCGCATATCGCGCCGTGATCTGTCCGCGCGCATTCGCGGGCTTCGGCTGCTTGCGATTTGCCTGTTTCTGGGCGTCGCGACATTGGCGGCGATTGGCAGCCTAACGGCAGGGATTTCAGACGAGCTTTCACGGCGCGGCCAGACGATCTTGGGCGGGGATATTGAGATTGGCATTGCACAGCGCGAAGCGAACGCTGCCGAAATGGCAGCGATGCGCAAGGCGGGTGCGGTTTCCGAAACCATCCGTTTGCGCGCAATGGCGATTGGCAACGACAGCCTGCTTGCGGAACTCAAGGCCATCGACAATGCCTATCCGCATTATGGCACGCTCACATTACGCGAAGGTGGCCCGGCCAAAGCTCCCGCAAAGGGTGAAATCTACATCGGACCAACCTTGTCCGAACGGCTTGATATCGCAACCGGCGGCACCGTCCGGTTTGGCGAAGCAACGTTCAAGGTAGCCGGCATCATTGCGGAAGAGCCCGACCGTTTGGGCGAAGGCTTCACGCTTGGGCCAGTCGCCATCATCAACATGGCGTCGCTGCCGGACACCGGCCTCATCCAGCCGGGCAGCATGTATGAGAGCAAGTACCGCATCAAGTTGGGGCCTCAGGAAGACGCCGCAGCCGTCGCCAAAGCGCTTGAGGCACAATTTCCGTCCGCGGGCTGGGACATCACCGACCGGTCAAACGGCGCGCCGGGAACACGGCGCTTCATTGAACGCATGGGGCAATTCCTGACACTTGTCGGCCTCGCCGCATTGGTGATCGCCGGTATTGGCGTCGGCAATGGCGTGGGCAGCTATCTCGCCAGCAAACGCGCAAGCATCGCGACATTGAAGGTCACGGGCGCGGACAGCCAGACGATATTCCGCATCTATATGTTGCAAATCCTTGCGGTCACGTCCGTCGCGATATTGGTTGGCCTCGGCGTCGGCAGCGTCATGCCGATGGCGATTGGTTGGGTCGCAGGCGACATCCTGCCCGTTGCGCCGGGCTTCAACATGCATCCGCTTCCCTTGGCGGTCAGTGCGATCTACGGCTTACTCATTGCGCTCGCCTTTGCCCTGCCCCCGCTTGCGCGTGCCCGCACGGTGCCCGCAGCCGGCCTGTTCCGCGCGATTGTCGAAGGCAACAGCCGCATCGACCGCAAAAGCACCATCTGGGTCGTTGGCGCGATTTCCGCAATCGTGGCGCTGGCTGTGGTCACAGCGCGCGAGCCGATGTTCTCGCTGGCGTTCATTGGCGCGGCATTCGGCCTGTTGCTTTTGCTCACCGGCATCGCGTTCCTGCTGCGCTTCATTGCCATTCGCCTGCCCCGTCCAAAGGCCCCACTGCCCCGGTTGGCGCTCGCCAACTTGCATAGGCCAGGCGCGCAGACGCAGGCGCTCGTTGTCGCCTTGGGCCTTGGCTTGACCTTGTTCGTCACACTGGCGGCGATTCAGACCAGCATAAATAACGAGATCAAGAACAGCGTTCCCGAACGCGCACCAAGCTTTTTCGTGCTCGATATCCCGCGCGAAGGCGCTGCGACGTTCACAAACATGGTCAAGGACGCAGACCCTGCCGCCACCATCAACCTCATCCCCGCGCTGCGGGGTACGATCATCGAATATGGCGGCCAACGTGTCGATCAATTGGAGGAACTACCGGAAGGCGCATGGGTGCTCAATGGCGACCGCGGCCTGACATACAGCGCCGATATTCCAAAAGGCAGCGAGCTTGTGGAGGGCGAATGGTGGCCGGCCGATTATAATGGGCCAGCGTTGGTCAGCCTTGATGCCGAAATCGCCAAAGTGCTCGATGTTGGTATTGGCGATAGCCTGACCATCAGCCTGCTTGGCGTCGAAGTCCCCGCCAAGATTGCGTCACTGCGCACGGTCAATTGGGAGAATTTCGGCCTCAATTATGTGATGGTCTTCTCACCCGGCAGCCTCGACGCCGCGCCGCACAATATGGTGGCGACGTTGACGGTGTCAAAGGACGCCGAGCGCGTCTTGGCCAAATCCTTACCGCCCGCATTCCCTTCATCCTCCCTGATTGAGGTTGGCGAGGTGACGGCGCAAATCACCAATTTGCTCAGCCAAATGGCGCAAGCCATCGCGGCGGCGGCGTCCATCGCGATCTTGGCGGGCATCGCAGTTCTGGTGGGTGCCATCGCCGCTGCGCGCCAGTCGCGCATCTATGACGCGGTGATTACCAAGATGCTGGGCGGCACACGCCGCCAGATATTGGGCGCACAGGCGATGGAATATGGCATCTTGGCCGTGGTGCTCGGATTGCTGTCCCTCGCGCTTGGCATGGGGGCGGCATATTATGTCGTCGTGCACATCTTCGATTTCAGCTTCGCGCCCGATTATGGCATATTGGCGCTAACTTTGTTCGGCGGCGCTGGCCTGACATTCATACTCGGCATTGTCGGCTCACTGCCGATATTGGCGGCACGTCCGTCGGAGGCGCTGAGGAGTCTGTGAACATTCACCGTAGCCCTGAGCCTGTCGAAGGGCGCCTATCCGTGGGGCGTGCTTCGACAGGCTCAGCACTACGGTTTTTTATCCGCAGCCAAATGCGTCGCCATGGGTGCCGACAATATCAACTGCGCCATATGGTACGCCAGCGTCGGTAACAGCACCATGCCAGCAATCGCTGGTGGGAATATCGTTGCAGCCAGCGGGGCGCCAATGGCGATGCTTTTCTGCCCGCCTGAAAACAGCATGGTAATCCGGTCACCGCGCGGCAGTTTCATGACCCCGCCCAACGCCCACGCACCGCCAAAGCCGATGACCAGCATGATCGACAGCGCCACCGCCAGCCAAGCCAGCTCGTCACCGCGCACAATGCTCCAGATACCCGCAACCACTGCGCCTGAAAACGCGACATAGACCGCAATGGCAATCGACACGCGGTCCATCCATGTCGCGAGCGATTTGTGCCCATCAACCCATGGCTTGAACCAACGCTGCATCATCTGGCCAAGTGCAAAGGGCAGCAGCAAGATCAATGCAATCCGTCCCACGGCTTCACCCGACACGCTGCCTTCGCCCACATGCGCCAGCAAAGCGAACAGCACGGGCGAAAGGACCACACCGACAAGGTTAATCAACGCGGCTGCCACCACCGATGCTGCAACATTGCCTTTGGCCAATGCGCAATAGGCAGCAGCCGACTGCACCGTTGATGGCAAAATGCCGGTGAACAATATGCCGAGCGCCAGCGTGGCCGGTAGGACATTGTCGAAAATATGCGACAGCATTAATCCAGCGGCGGACATTACCCCAAATACAAACAGGAAAATCGCGCCCTGCAGCCGCCAATTGCGCACGCCGTTGACGACCTCTTGCCGCGGCAACCGGACACCGTTCAGGAAAAAGAGCACGAAAATCGCGGCGGACGAGATCATGGCCGCAATATTGGCAGCCGCCCCACGCACGGGTAGAAAGCTTGCCAGCAATATCGTGCCAAGCAGCAAAAGAACGAAGCGGTCAGCAAAGATACGGGCAATCATGGCGACGCTTTGACCTGAACAATCGCCTATTGCAACACCAGCGATGTTGCGCCGCAAAACATATTGGGTTAAGGGCCCGCGAGAATCTGGTGGCATGTGGCTACCATGACGACCTTCCAAAAGGCCCATTTCTAAATGTCATTGCGTAATATCGCCATCATCGCGCACGTCGATCACGGCAAAACCACCCTTGTTGACCAACTGTTTCGTCAGTCTGGTACCTTCCGCGACAACCAGCGCATCGAAGAACGCGCCATGGATTCCAACGACCTCGAAAAAGAACGCGGCATCACCATTCTTGCCAAGTGCACATCGGTCGAATGGAACGAAACCCGCATCAACATCGTCGACACCCCGGGCCACGCCGACTTTGGCGGCGAAGTTGAGCGCATCCTCTCGATGGTCGACGGCGTTATCCTGCTCGTCGATTCCTCCGAAGGCGCGATGCCACAGACGAAGTTCGTTACCGGAAAGGCCTTGGCCCTTGGTTTGAAGCCAATCGTCGTCGTCAACAAGATCGACCGTCCTGACGAGCGTATTCAGGAAGTGTTGGACGAAGTGTTCGACCTGTTCGTTTCGCTGGATGCCACCGATGAGCAGCTCGATTTCCCTGTGCTCTATGCATCGGGCCGCAATGGCTATGCGTCGACGGACCCAAGCGCACGCGAAGGCACGCTGACCCCGATGTTCGAAACCATCGTCAGCCATGTTCCAGAGCCAAAGGCCGACGTTGATGGCGAGTTCAAGATGCTTGTCACCTTGCTTGACCGCGACAACTTCCTTGGCCGTATCCTGACTGGCCTCGTGCTGTCGGGTACCGTCAAGGTGAACCAACAGATCCACGCATTGAACCCCGACGGCAAGGTTGTCGAAACCGGCCGTGCATCCAAGATCATGTCCTTCCGTGGTCTTGAGCGCGTTCCTGTTGACGAAGCGAAGGCTGGCGACATTATTTCGATCGCCGGTTTGACCACCGCGACTGTGGCCGACACGATTGCCGAACCCACGGTAACTGAGCCATTGCAAGCGCAGCCTATCGATCCGCCAACATTGTCGATGCGTTTTTCGGTGAACGACAGCCCGATGGCTGGCCGTGAAGGCACGAAGGTTACGAGCCGCATGATCCGCGACCGTCTGATGCGCGAAGCTGAAAGCAACGTCGCCGTCCGTATTACCGAAGCCGAAGACAAGGACAGCTTTGAAGTCGCTGGCCGCGGCGAACTTCAGCTGGGCGTTCTTATTGAAACGATGCGCCGCGAAGGCTTTGAACTTGGCATCAGCCGCCCACGCGTGCTGTTCCGCGAAGACGAAAATGGCCAGAAGACCGAGCCATATGAAACGGTCGTCATCGACGTTGATGATGAATATTCCGGTACAGTCGTTGAAAAAATGGCCGTGCGTAAGGGCGACCTTACCGACATGCGTCCATCAGGTGGCGGCAAGACCCGCATCACCTTCAGCGCGCCATCACGCGGCCTGATCGGTTACCATGGCGAATTCCTGTCCGACACGCGCGGCACGGGCATCATGAACCGCTTGTTCGAAAAATATGGCCCACATCGTGGCGCAATCGAAGGCCGCAAGAACGGCGTTCTGATTTCAAATGGTGCGGGTGAAGCCGTTGCGTACGCGCTCGGCCCATTGGAAGAACGTGGCATCTTGATGGTATCGCCCGGTGAAGCTTTGTACGAAGGCATGATCATCGGCGAAAACGCCAAGCCAGACGATTTGGAAGTGAACCCAATGAAGTCGAAGCAGCTGACGAACTTCCGTTCGACCGGCAAGGACGACGCCATCCGCCTCACCCCGCCAAAGCGTCTCACGCTTGAGCAAGCCATTGCTTATATCGATGACGATGAAATGGTTGAGGTCACGCCAAAGAACATCCGCTTGCGCAAGCGTTTGCTGGATCCAAACGAGCGGAAAAAAGCATCACGCGCCAAACAGGCTGCATAAACAAAAAAGGGCGCCACTTTGGCGCCCTTTTCGTATTCGGACTATCCGGTTTGCTTAGAAACGGAATGCCGCCGTCATACCAAAACGCTAAACCGCTTCACCCGCAGCGACGCCGCTCGCCCATGCCCATTGGAAGTTATAGCCGCCCAGCCAGCCAGTGACATCCACAGCCTCGCCGATGCAAAACAGCCCCGGCATTTTCTTGGCTTCCATTGTCTGTTGCGACAGGCCGTCGGTGCTGATCCCACCAAGCGTGACCTCGGCTTTGGCATAGCCCTCGCTGCCATTGGGCACGAACGGCCAACAATCGAGCAATGCGCCTGCCTCTGCCAGCTTACGATCGCTTTGGTCGGCAAGGTTCCCTTGCAGCGCAAGCTTATCTGCCAAAGCCTCCGCCAGTCGGGCCGAAAGGACCCGATCGAGCGTCGATTTCAGCGTCGCCTTCGGTCGGGCCCGCTTTTCGGACAACAACCATGCCGGCGCATCATGATCCGGCAGGAAATCGATCCCAACACGGTCACCGGGCCGCCAATAGCTGCTGATCTGAAGCACCGCAGGGCCACTTAGTCCGCGGTGGGTGAACAGGGCTGCTTCGCGGAATGCCGTTTTGCCATGCTGCGCAACGACCTCAGCCGATACGCCCGACAGTTCGCGGAACAGCACATCATCCCCGCCAAGCGTCAGCGGCACCAAGGCCGGCCTTGGCTCGACAATCTTCAGTCCAAATTGCCGGCCCAGATCATACGCAAATGCCGTCGCACCCATTTTCGGAATGCTTGGGCCGCCCGTGGCAATGACCAAAGACGCGGCAGATGCGCGCAGGCCGTTATACATGACATGATAGACGCTGCCGTCGTGCGATATCTCGCCGACAGGGGAATTGAATGCAAAGTCCACGCGGCCGCCAAGCGTTTGTGACCGGTCGCATTCTTCCATGAGCATTTCGACAATCTGGCGCGCGGATCCGTCACAGAACAATTGGCCAAGCGTTTTTTCATGAAAGGCGATGCCGTAGCTGCGCACCAGTTCGATAAAGTCCTGCGGCGTGTACCGTCCCAATGCCGACTTCGAAAAATGCGGGTTGGCGGACAAATAGCGTTCTTGCGCATGGACCGTTGTCGCGTTGACGTTGGTGAAATTGCACCTGCCACCGCCGGAAATCAGGATTTTCTTGCCCGGTCCCGTTGCATGGTCAATCACCAGCACGCGCCGTCCGCGTTGCCCTGCGGTCAGCGCACACATCAGTCCAGCGCCACCAGCGCCCAAAATTATTACATCATAGTTGTTCGAAATTGCCATTTTGAAGCTCCTGCACTGCCCGCGCCATATTGCCAAGTGCTATGCTTTGCGGCAAAGCCGCGCGCATGACTGAAGAGACCAAAGCTGCAGGGGCAGATACCCCACCCGATCACTTGTCGATTAACCCGATGAGCCCGCATTTCGACGGCGATTTGTTGTCGCGCGGCGTGGGTATTCGTTTCAAGGGCGAAATCCGCACAACTGTTGAGGAATATTGCATTTCCGAAGGCTGGATTAAGGTTCAGGCGGGCAAAGCACGCGATCGCAAGGGCAACCCATTGCTTATCAAGCTGAGCGGACCTGTCGAAGCTTGGTTCGAAGACCTTGGCGACGACGCACCGGTGGCCAAAGCCTAGTCATCAGACTTTATCATTTCGGGAAAACCGAAATGAGCTTCGCCAATTGGTCGTTGACCGGATCCAATTGATCATCGGGCGTCATCCCAAGCCGCACGATCGTCAGCCGATGCTGCGGTGACACCACGACGAATTGGCCCAGATGCCCGAGCGCGGCGAACACATCCGATGGCGCTTTTCCAGGGAACAGGACCTGATTGCGCGCGTCATTTCCCGTGCGGTTCAGCCAGATATGCGCACCATAGCTGCGGTTATTCGGGCTTGGCGTTTTCATAAAGCGCATCCAGCTTGTCGGCATCAACTGCGCGGCCTGAACCGACCCGTTATTGCGCAGGAATTCACCGAACTTCGCCCAGTCGCGTGCCGTGCCATGGATCATGCTTCCGCCCAGCATGGTGCCATTCCGGTCGAATTCCGGGACAAAGCTCGTCAGTCCCAAGGGCTCAAAAAGCCGCCCACGGGCATATTCAAGCATAGCGTCGCGGCGCACCAACGGATCCTTACTGTCGGTCAGTGACCGGGTCATGATGTCCGCAAGAATATGGCTCGTTGCCGTGCTATATTCGAATTTTTCGCCGGGATTGGCCTCAAGCGGCCGTGTTTCGGCATAACGGGCAACATTTTCGCGGCCATCCAGAAACAGCATCCGCGGGGTGTCCGCATCGAAAATCTCAATATCACCTTCAGCAATTTCGGTGTGGTCGAGGCCTGAGGACATATGCAGCAAATGCCGCAGCGTTATTTTTGCGCGGTTATCGCGCGGCGCTTGCCATTCGGAGACAATCGCGGGCTCATCCAGCGCAAGACGACCGTCCGCCACCATCATGCCAACCAATACAGCGGTAACGCTTTTGGCCATGGACCAGCTAATCAACCGCGTGTCAGGGCCGTATCCCGGCGCATAACGTTCCGCAACAACCCGGCCACCCTGCATGACGACCAGCGCGCGGGTTTCGCCAACAGCGGGATCTTCGAAAAAGGGCGCGATGGCATCGGCCAGCTTCTCTTGGCTCACCACTGCGTCGTCGGCGATCTGGGTAAAGCCGGGGCCAACGGGCTTTGCAGGCGGCTCTTCGCCGCATCCAGCGAGGGCAAGTGCCGTTAATGCACAAAAAGCGGTTGCGGCGCGGCGGAAATTGTTTCTAGGCATATTGCAGTTTGATGCACCAAATGGAGGGTCTATGGCAACCGCAACTTCAAAAGCTGGACCAAAAGCACGGCAGCCACGGTTCAAGACCCTAAAAACAATCGTCGCAGCCTTGGCCGTGATCGCGGCTTTATGGCTCGTGTGGAATTGGAACAGCATCAAAGGGCAAGCGCGCCTCGGCGCCGCTTATGGCGCGCACATCACCTGTTCGTGCCGCTATATCGAAGGCCGCGATATGGCCTCTTGTGAGACCGACAAGGAAAAGGGCTTGGAAATCGTACGCCTCAGCGATGATCCCGAAAACAAGCGCATTTACGCGTCTGTTCCTTTTTTGGCCGAAGCGGTTGCCGAACGCCGTGGCGCAAATGGCTGCATGCAGCTCAATCAGGCAGAAATAGACGCGCTGTAACCTACCGTTTTGCGGGCACAAGGATGAACGCAGAACACAGCAGTTCAGTGAAGCCGGCGGTCAACGCAATGAACGCTGGCGTAACGCCCGGCATCCAGAACGCCAAGCTGGCAATAAACATCAAAACGACGCCAAGTATAAGATACAGGCGCATTCCGTACACAGTTTGGAACACCAGATAGCGCGCTGCAACCGTCAACAAGGCGATGGAAAAGAACCATTGGCTGAACGTGCTGCTGACCAGAAACGCAATGACAAGGCCGATGATTAGAAACGCCGTCGACTGCAACGCCAGCGTCTCCATTGGGTTGGGTGATCGGGTTTTGCCGCGTCTATAAACAGAACGCGCCAGAAAAACCGATATGGGATGAATGGCCATGCCGCCAAAGAACAACGTCGCCATGCCAGCGATCAGGCTGATGTTCATGGTGACCAGTCCGGACAATGTCCAGACAAGCCCCGATGCAAAGATACCAACCCCGCCGTTGACATATACCCGGCGCATGTCGCGCTGTGCTTCTCCCAAATGCATGAACTTCGTCCCCCCTAAGAAGTCGACATTATGTCACGCGGCAGTCGCCATTTCCACCGCCATCGTTTCCTCAATCCAGCCACCGCCAAGCACGCGATCACCGTCATATAATACCGCAGCCTGCCCCGGCGCGACGCCATATTCGGGCGTATCAAAGCGCAACCATTCGCCATCCATCCGGGCGGGAACCGGGCGGGACATTGACCGTACCTTGGCCATCACGTGCCGGTCTGCGATATTGGCCAGCCAATTGGCATCGATAACGCGCGCAGCCTGCACCGCCAGCGCTTCGCGCGGCCCAACGATCACGCGCTGCGTGGCGGGGTCAAGCCGGATGACATATAAAGGCACCGGCTGACCGCCGACCTCTAACCCTTTGCGCTGCCCGACGGTGTAATGGATCAGGCCCTTATGCTGGCCAAGCGTGCGGCCATCCAGATGCACGATATCACCGCCGACCTCTGCATCCGGACGGATTTTGCGCACGACGCTGGCATAATCGCCATCGGGCACAAAGCAGATGTCCTGACTGTCGGGTTTCATGGCTACGACGAGGCCCATTTCCTGCGCAATCGCGCGCACATGCGGCTTGGGCATGCCGCCCAATGGGAAACGCAAATAATCAAGCTGATGTTGCGTCGTTGCAAACAGGAAATAGCTCTGGTCGCGTGCAGGATCAAAAGCGCGATGCAATTCCGCACCGGCCAGTCCCTCAACGCGGCGCACATAATGGCCCGTGGCAAGGCAATCTGCCCCAAGCTCGCGGGCCAGCCGGAACAGGTCGGTAAATTTCACACCCATGTTGCACCGAACGCACGGAATGGGTGTGCGGCCCGCCATATATTCATCGGCAAAATGGTCGATGACCGATTCGCGAAACTGGCTTTCATGATCGAACACATAATGCGCGATCCCCAATTTATCGGCAACGGCGCGCGCGTCCCGAATATCCTGCCCCGCGCAGCAGGCACCGGCGCGTTTTACCGCGCTGCCATGGTCATATAGTTGCAGCGTCACGCCAATGGTTTCGGCGCCCGACCGCGCAGCCAGCGCCGCAACCACAGACGAATCGACGCCGCCCGACATCGCAACAACGATTCGTTTGCCGGCAAGATCGGGCCCGAGTTGAAAATCAGAATGATAAATATCGTCAGTCATGTGCCTGCCTCCCTAATGGCTTGAACTTCCAAAAGCCAGTTTTCCGTAAGAATCCACGCGGGACCGCGAACGGAGAGGTCGCATGGCTGTTAACCTTGCCTAACATTCTTTGAAGATCGCCTTTACCCATTGTTAGAACATCTGGTGCTATAACAGCGCCATGGAAATGAATTTTCCCCATCACGCGTTACGCCACGATTCGGATATCAGCCGGAAGGACAGGCAATCCGCCCTTGATGCTGCCCGCTTGCGTCAAGCGAACAGCCGGACGGTCCGGTTCCTTCACCAGGCCGATCAATGTGGCGCGCCGGAACCCGACGATCTCGCTGCCCGAATTCACTGTTTCGCGGCGGCCCCCAATGCCGAACGCGCGGTGGGGGGCTCATTTTGGCAAAAATCCGGACCAGAAAAAACGGATAAACCACCTGTTTACCAAACTGCTTTAGGCAATATCAAAGGCCGCCTCCTACCTATCGATGCAACAGGAACCGAGTTAACCCTGGCGGGGCATGGAGCAGGAAAAAATCATGATTGAGAACCAGAAATTCCGTCCAGCGCAGGTCATTGGTCCATTGGGCGAACCGCTCACGTTGGACAGCTTGCCACCCCCCGGCACAACGCGGTGGGTTGTCCGCCGCAAAGCGGAAGTGGTCGCTGCGGTAAATGGCGGGCTATTGTCCATCAATGACGTGTGCGAACGCTATGATCTGACGCTCGAAGAATTTGCGTCGTGGCAGCGGGCAGTCGACCGGTCGGGTATGCCCGGCCTGCGCGTAACCCGTATTCAGCATTATCGCGACTTGTATGAGCGTCAGCAGAAATACTGACCGCGCGTCTTCAATTGCCAGCGAAAAGACCAACCCCGCCTTGTGCGGGGTTTTTCGTGCGCACGGATCATGGCTTCTTTTTGGTGCAGTGATTGTTCTGGCTGTCCTTTACTGTTGTTCGTCGAAACATATCGACGACAGTTCCTATTGTTGCGGACAAGCTTTTCCACTATCGTATAGGGACCAATAAGGCGGTTTAGCTGTTGGTATTCTGCTGCTTGCAGGCAGTGACTTATTAAGGTAATACAGCTCCGCTATAAAAACATTGGGTTGCGTAACGCGCGCCCGCGACAGAATTTGGAACATCGGTATGAATTACGAAACAACTTTGAGCAGTTCGCTGGGTAGCGATGTGGTGGTGGATAACGCAGAACGCAATCGGCGTCGGCGGAACATCGCGCTGATTGTTGTCGCAATTTTGGCCGTTGCGGGCGCCGCTTATTATTTCTTTGGCAGCAGCACCGCGGCACCGACGGACGCCGACAAGGCAGGCCAAGCGCAAACCGTTACCGTGGTTGCCCCTGGTCGCGATTCTGTTGTGCGCGCCATTAACGCGACGGGCACGCTGGCCGCACGCCGCGAAATTCCCGTTGGTGTCGTTGGCGAAGGCGGACGCGTGCTTCAGGTATATGTCGATGCTGGTGAATGGGTGCGCCAAGGTCAGGTTCTCGTGAGCGTTGACCGCTCGGTCCAGACACAACAAGCCGCCGCGCTTGAGGCACAAATTGGTGTCGCGCGCGCAGACCTTCAACTCGCGCAAAATGAACTCGAACGTGCGATGCAGCTTGTTGAGCGCGGCTTCATTTCAAAAGCAGATGTCGATCGCAAGACAGCAACACGCGATGCGACACGTGCGCGCGTTAACGTCGCCAATGCGCAGCTTGCCGAAACCCGTGCGCGCAACGCACGGCTTGATGTCCGCGCACCGGTTTCCGGTTATGTACTGGAACGCAAAGTCGAACCCGGTCAAACGGTATCGGCAGGCAGCGGAATCCTGTTCCGCATCGCCAAAGATGGCGAGCTGGAGCTGCAGGCAAAGTTAAGCGAAGATGATCTCGGTCAAGTTGCAGTCGGTGTCCCTGCGACCGTCACGCCAGTCGGGACAGATCGTGCCTTCAACGGCAGCATCTGGCAGATTGCGCCGATGATTGATGCCCAAAGCCGTCAGGGCATGGCGCGTATCGCACTGCCTTTTGACACAGCATTGCGTCCGGGCGGCTTTGCGTCGGTCGAGATTAAGGCAGGCGCGATGACTGCACCGGTTCTGCCCGAATCCGCGGTGCAAACTGGCCGTGAAGGCAGCTTTGTCTATATTGTTGGCAAGGGTAACAAGGTACAGCAACGCCCCGTGAAGGTCGGTTCCGTGACGGCAAATGGTTTGATTATCGAACAGGGTCTTGATGGCACCGAACGCGTCGTTTTGTACGCTGGTGGCTTCCTCAATCCAGGCGAAACGATCAATCCCAAGCTTTTGAAAAAGCAGTAAGTTTTGGACCTGTCGGGATATAAATCATGAATTTAAATAACATATCCGCATGGTCCATCCGGAACCCGGTGGTTCCGATTGTTTTGTTCGTCGCGCTCACCATTGCGGGCATCATGTCGTTCATGAATATGGACGTGCAGAACGATCCTGACATCGAATTCCCCGTTGTCGTTGTGTCGATTTCTCAGCCTGGCGCAGCGCCGACCGAAATCACAACGCAGATCACCCAAAAGGTCGAATCCGCGATCCGCAGTGTTCAGGGTGTGCGCAACATCGATGCCAGCTCAAGCGAAGGCAACACGACGGTCAGCGCCGAATTCGAAATTGGCGACGACATCAATGCGGCGGTCAGCGAAGTCAAAAATGCTGTCGACCAAATCCGCAGCGACTTGCCCGACGGCATTTTGGAGCCGCAGATTTTCAAGGTCGCAACATCCAGCGACCCGATCGCCTATTTCGCGGTCGAAGCCAGTGATATGACGCTTGAGCAACTCAGCTGGTTTGTCGATGATACCGTCGCCCGGCGGTTACTGTCGGTTGAAGGCATGGCGTCAGTTAGCCGAAATGGCGGCGTAAACCGTGAAATTCGTATCGTTCTTGACCCTGCCAAGATGCAGTCTCTTGGCGTAACCGCAAGCCAGATCAACAGCGTCCTGCGTCAGCAAAATGTCAACGCGTCGGGCGGACAATCGCAAATCGCAGGATCGCGCCAGTCGGTGCGCGTGCTTGGCAACGCAACCGATGCGTTCGCCTTAAGCCAAACGCAAATCAGCCTTGGCGGCGGTCGTTCGATTAAGCTCGCCGACGTTGCCGAGGTCACTGATGGCTTCAGCGAACAGAGGTCCATGGCATTTGCCGGCGGCAAGCAGGTCGTCACCTTTGGTATGTCACGTGCCAAGGGTGCGTCCGACGTCACGGTCTTTGACAACGCGATGGTCAAAATCGCCGAGATCGAAAAAGAAAATCCCGGTGTGAATTTCATCACTTTGTTCAACAGCGTCGATTACACCAAGGGCCAATATAAAAGCTCAATGGCGGCGATGATTGAAGGCGCATTGCTCGCCATCGTCGTTGTGTTCCTCTTCCTGCGCGATTGGCGTGCGACGATCATTTCCGCGATTGCCATTCCGCTGTCCGCTATTCCGACTTTCTGGTTCCTGGACCTGTTGGGCTTTACGCTCAACACCATGTCGCTGCTCGCGCTTGGCCTTGTTGCCGGGGTGCTGGTGGATGACGCGATCGTGGAAATTGAAAATATCGTCCGGCACATGCGCATGGGCAAATCCGCCTATCAGGCGTCAATTGATGCGGCCGACGAAATCGGGCTTGCCGTGGTTGCCACCACATTCTCGATTGTCGCGGTGTTCCTGCCCGTTGGTTTGATGCCCGGTGTCGCGGGACAATTCTTCAAAAATTTCGGCCTGACCGTTGTGGCGTCGGTGCTCATGAGCCTTGCCGTCGCGCGTATGATTACGCCGATGATCGCCGCTTATTTCCTCAAATCCGACGGCATGGCCGAACATGGCGAGGCAGGCTGGATCGACCGCTATATGAAGATCCTGCGCTGGTCGCTTGGCCATCGCCGCTGGATGATGGGTATTGGCGCAGCCGCTTTGGGCCTGACCGTCGCGTTGTTAATCATCCTGCCAAAGCAGTTCTTCCCCGACGGCAATACCGATTTCAGCCGTGTGCGTATTGAAATGGTTCCGGGCACGACGCTTGAGCGGACCCGCGAAGTGGCCAATGAGGCTGCTGCGATTATCGAAAAGCAGCCGGAGGTAAAAACCGCCCTTCAAAGCATGCGCGAAGGCGGCGCTAGCATGTTCATCACTTTGCATGAAGACCGTGCGCGGACCAGCCAACAGTTTGAAGAAGATCTGACACCCTTGCTCACAAAAATCGCCGACGCACGCGTCACGTTTCAGGCGAATGGCCCGGGCGGCGGCGGCGGCGGTTCAGGTCGCGACGTTTCGGTCATGTTGTCCGGATCAGACCCCAAAATGCTGGACCGGACAGCGGCAACGCTTGTGGAGCAGATGAAGACGCTGCCCGAACTGCGCGCGCCGCGTATTTCCGCTGATTTGCAGCGTCCCGAATTGATCATAACGCCGCGTAATGACCTTGCGTCACAACTTGGCGTATCAACCGTCGCGCTGAGCCAGACAATCCGCGTTGCGACGTTGGGTGACATTGACCAGAATAGCGCAAAATTTTCGCTGTCTGACCGTCAAATCCCGATCCGCGTGATGCTTGCGAAGGAATCGCGTCAGGACTTGGATGTCATCCGCAACTTGCCGGTGCCATTGGCGAGTGGTGGGTCTGTTCCACTATCCCGTGTGGCGGACATCAGCTTCGGTGCTGGCCCAACATCGGTCCAACGCCGGAACCAGAATTTCCGTATCTTTATCGGCGCGGATTTTGCCCCTGGCATTGTGTCATCGGTTGCGGACGCAAAGATCAACAACCTTCCCATCATGAAAAATCTGCCTACGGGCGTGTCGCGCGCACCCTTTGGCAGTCAGGAATGGGAACAGGAAATGCAGGGCGACTTCCTCGTGGCGCTGATTTCCGGAACCTTGCTGGTGTTCGCGGTGCTGGTGCTTTTGTACCATCGCTTCATGTCGCCTTTGGTCAATATGGGTTCGCTGCTCTTGGCTCCATTGGGTGGTTTGATCGCCCTTGGCCTTGTTGGACAGCCAATCTCCATGCCTGTGTTCATCGGTATATTGATGCTGTTTGGTATCGTTGCGAAAAACTCCATTCTGCTGATCGACTTTGCGATTGAGGAAATGGCGCGCGGCGTTCCCAAGTTCCAAGCCATCATGGAAGCCGGTCATAAGCGTGCCCAGCCAATCGTTATGACCACGGTCGCGATGACCGCTGGCATGGTGCCAACCGCGCTCTCGCTCGGCGGCGACGGCCAGTGGCGCTCGCCAATGGGCACCGTCGTGATCGGCGGCCTGATCGTTTCGACCTTGCTAACGTTGCTGATCGTTCCTGCGGGCTTCAGCCTTGCCGATGGTTTTGAAAAGCGCGTTGGTCCATGGTTGCGCACGCGGTTGCTGACCTATGATCCCGACAAGCATGGCGAAGATGTCGCTCCGCCCGTCGCCACGCCTGCAAAGGCAACTGGCAAAACAGCGGGCAAGGACGACCTCGGCGGGCTTCAGCCTGCGGAGTGACGCTTTACTTGGCAGCTTGGCAGGCCTTGGCTAAGGCAGTGATGTGAAATCTGCCGATAAACTGGGACAGTCGGAGAAAATCCGTTACGCCGAGCGCGACGCTGAACTGCGTCAAATGCGGATTATCGCCACGGCCTTGCTGTTGGCGATGGCCGCTTTGTTCGTCTTCGGCAAATATATGGAAACGCGTTATGATGGCTATTGGGGCTTTCTGCGCGCCTTTGCAGAGGCTGGCATGGTCGGCGGCCTGGCGGACTGGTTTGCGGTCACCGCCCTGTTCCGCCACCCGCTTGGCATCCCCATTCCGCACACTGCGATCATTCCGAACAATAAAGAACGGCTTGGCCGCACGCTTGCGAGCTTTCTGCGCACCAACTTTCTGACGACCAAGGTTGTCGCGCGCCGCGTGCAGCGCATGGATGTCGCGGGTGCCATGGGCAAGTTTTTGAGCGCACCTGCCGGCGGCGAAGGCCGCATGCGCATAGGTGCCTCGCGCCTGTTGGGTGATATCATCGCCGCGCTGGATGATGAACGGCTCGGTGGTGTGGCCAAAGGCGCGATCCGCAAGCAGCTCGACAAGCTCGATATTGCGCCCCTGCTTGGCCAATTGTTGACCGCGATGATCCGCGAGCGCCGGCATATTCCTGTGCTCGACGGCATCATCAAATGGGCCTCGGCCACGCTGGAGGCCAATGAGCATCTCATTCGCCAAATGGTGGAGGAACGCGCCAACACCATCATGCGCTGGACTGGCCTTGACGACAAATTGGCGAACGCCATCGTCAACGGCCTCAATAAGCTGCTGCACGAAATGGCGGAAGACCCAGATCACCCTTTACGGGAAAAGGGCGAAGAGGGCCTCGCCAAACTGGCGCACGATCTACGCCATGACAAGGAATTGCAGGCGAAGGTCGCGCATTGGAAGGGGCAGTTGCTCGAAAACCCCGCGATGGGCAAATGGATCAACAGCCTGTGGGACCAAGGCCGTGATGGCTTGTTAAAGGCTGCACGCAACCCCGACGCCGCGCTCGCGGGCAGCTTTGGCGACGCCCTGATAAAGCTTGGCGGCAGGCTTCAGGAAGATTCAGGCCTAAAGCTGCAAATCAACCGCTTCGCGCGCCGCGCGATTGTCGGCACCACCGAAAATTACGGCGATAATATCGTGACGCTCGTTTCCGATACTGTGGCCCGCTGGGACGCCTCAACCATCACCGACCGCGTCGAAAATGCCGTGGGCAGCGACCTCCAATTCATCCGCATTAACGGAACATTGGTCGGCGGCATGGCGGGCATCGTCATTCACGCCGTTGGCTTGCTAATTTAGGGTCAGGACCTATTAAATGCACCATCGCGGTTTGAGGCCATATTGTTCAGTGCAAGGCGGTAAGCGTCGGACTTAGTGGTTCTAAGTCCAAGCTTGCCAACGCGGCGATGGACAATATGGGTCAAATCCGAAGGACGCCAAAATGGCTTCGATATCTTTGCCATTTTGACGCCGCGAGGGTGCATTTAATAGGCCCTGACCCTAGGCGCGGAATACAAGCAGCAGATTGTTGGCGGGCATTTCCACGATCTGGTCGAGGCGCAAGCCTATTTCACCAGCTGTGTCGATCAGGTCCTCGACAGTACGAAGGCCCCATTCGGGGTTTTGTTGGCGCAATGACGCATCAAATGCAGCATTGCTCTGCGCGAGGGGAACATCGCGCTGACGGAATGGCCCATAAATGCACAGCGGCTCGGACGGGCCAAGCGTTCGGGCTGCATTGCGCAGCAACCCGACCGTGGCCGCCCATGGGCTGATATGTAACATATTGATGCACAGCACCGCATTGGCCTGCGTCATGGGCCAGTCGGACGCGGCATCCAGCAACATCGCAGGCAATGCATTCGCCGCATTCTCGTCCGCACGCCACGCGTCAATCGACGCCACAGCAATGGGATCGGGGTCGGTCGGCTGCCATGTCAACGCAGGGAACAGCTTGGCAAAGTGCACCACATGTTCGCCCGTGCCACTCGCGATTTCGAGCACGAGCCCGCGGTCGGGTAGCAATGTTGCAAGTGCCTCCGCTATCGCATCGCGGTTACGCACCGTCGCTGGCGCGTACCGCTTTACCTCGGGGCCGCTCTCAAACACAAAGGGCTGCGGCGTGGTCATTCCGCCGCAACCGCCTGTTCGGGTTCGCGCCATACGAGCACGGGCTTTCGCGCAGCCTGGGTTTCGTCCAAGCGACGGCGTGGCGCGTGATGTGGTGCAGATTTCAGCATCGGATCCCCGGCCTTCGCCCGTTGCACGACCGAGCGCATCGCACCGATAAACTGGTCAAGCGTGGCCTTGCTTTCGGTTTCGGTTGGCTCAATCAACATCGCCCCATGCACGACGAGCGGGAAATAGACCGTCATCGGGTGATAGCCTTCGTCAATCAGCCCCTTGGCGATATCGAGCGTTGAAAAGCCCTCAGCCAAGCCATTATCGCTGAACAATGCCTCATGCATACATGGCCCGCTATGCGCAAAGGGCGCATCCAGGACATCCTCAAGACTGCGCAAGATGTAATTGGCGTTCAACACTGCGTCTTCGGCCACCTGACGCAAACCATCGGCACCATGCGACATGATGTAGGACAAAGCGCGCGTGAACATGCCCATTTGGCCATGGAAGGCAACCATGCGGCCGAAGCTGTGCGGATGGCGCGCGCTGGCTGTTTCTTCTTCGACCAACGTATAGTGCCCGTCTGCGTGGCGCTCGGTAAATGGTATCGGACCAAAAGGTGACAATGCTTCCGATAAAACGACCGGCCCCGAACCCGGACCACCACCGCCATGCGGGGTGGAGAAAGTCTTATGCAGGTTGATATGCATCGCATCGATACCGAGATCGCCCGGACGCACCCGGCCAACGATGGCGTTAAAGTTCGCGCCATCGCAATATACATATCCGCCAGCAGCATGGACCGCATCTGAGATGGCTTTCATGTCCCGCTCGAAGAGGCCACACGTGTTCGGATTGGTAATCATCACGCCAGCAACATCGGGGCCCAACCGCGCCTTCAGCGCCGCCAAGTCGACACGGCCTTCTGACGTTGCCGGAATATTTTCGACCGCATAACCGGCAAAAGCAGCCGTGGCAGGGTTGGTGCCATGCGCGCTTTCGGGGACGAGGATAACGCTGCGCGGGTCGCCGCGCGCTTCGAGTGCCGCTTTGATAGCAAGGATACCGCACAGTTCGCCGTGCGCGCCAGCTTTCGGTGTCATGGCGACGGCATGCATGCCGGTCAGTTTTATCAGCCAAACCGCCAGCTCGTTTATCACCGCTAATGCGCCTTGCACCGTTTCAACGGGCTGCAGCGGATGGACATCGGCAAAGCCCTCCATCCGCGCGACTTTTTCGTTGAGCCGCGGGTTGTGCTTCATGGTGCAGCTGCCCAGCGGGAAGAAGCCCAGGTCGATGGCATAATTCTGACGGCTGAGGCGGGTGTAATGGCGCACCGTTTCGGGTTCGGACAGGCCGGGAAGGCCAATGTCGCGATGGCGGGCCAAATTGCCAAGGCGCGGCGTGACCTTCGGCGCATCCGCGAGATCAACGCCCGTTGTTCCGGTCGTGCCGATTTCGAAAATCAACGCCTCTTCCAGCATCAGCGCCTTGTTGCCGGTATATGTCGCGGGGCCGGCTTCGCCCGCGCTGCCCATTTCGGGCTTCCAACCGCTTTGATTGATCGTGCTCATGCCAACACCTCCTGCAACGCGGCGGCAAATGTTTCCACATCCTCCATGGTCGCGGCTTCGGTCACCGCGACAACCAGACCATTGGCGAGCGCATCTACATCGGGATATAAGCGGCCCAATGAGACGCCGCCCAAGACTTTTCGGTCGGCCAATGCCCGAACGACGGGGCGCGCTTCCTTTGGCAGCTTCAACGTAAACTCGTTGAAAAATGTGTCGTTTACGAGCTCAACGCCAGCGATTTGCGAAAGCCGGTCGGCGGCTTGGACGGCTAGGCCGTGGTTGAGTTCCGCCAATCCGCGCAGCCCCTTTTCACCCAGCAATGTCAGATGAATGCTGAAGGCCAATGCGCAAAGACCTGAATTCGTGCAGATATTTGACGTCGCCTTTTCACGGCGGATATGCTGTTCGCGCGTGGACAGCGTTAGCACGAAACCGCGCTTGCCCTCGGCATCCACAGTCTCACCACATAAACGACCGGGCATCTGGCGAACGAACTTTTCCTTGCACGCAAACAGCCCGACATAAGGCCCGCCGAACTGAAGGCCGACGCCAAGCGACTGCCCCTCACCCACAACAATGTCTGCGCCCATTTCGCCGGGTGCCTTGATGGCACCCAATGCAACGGGTTCGGTGACCACAGCAATCAGCAGCGCGCCATGTTCATGCGCCTTGGCCGCAATCGCGGACAGATCTTCAATACGACCAAGAATATCGGGATATTGCACGACAACGCAGCTCGTCTCGCCGTCGATGGCACCCAGCAAGCGTGCGCTATCGGTGGCAGGTGAAAGCTCTGGCAAGGCAGTATCCAGCGTGTCGCCGGTATATTGCGCCATCGTCTTGGCCACGCTGACATAATGCGGGTGCAGCCCCGACGAGAGTACCGCTTTGCTGCGCTTCGTAATACGGCCAGCCATGCCAATGGCTTCCCAGCACGCCGTGGAACCATCATACATCGACGCGTTGGCCACATCGCAGCCAAAAAGCCGCGCAACCTGCGTCTGGAATTCGAACAGCATTTGCAGCGTGCCCTGCGCGATTTCGGGCTGATACGGCGTATAGGCCGTCAGGAATTCGCCGCGCTGGATGATATGGTCAACACTTGCGGGAACATGATGCTTGTACGCGCCCGCGCCTAAAAAGAACGGCGTGTGTGACGCGGTCATATTTTGCCGCGTGAGATTTGAAAAATGCCGCTCAACCGCCATTTCGCTGGCATGGTTGGGCAAGCCATGGATCGGCCCGTCTAGCCGCGCCTCCGCAGGCACATCGGCGAACAAATCATCAATCGATTTTGCCCCGATGACAGCAAGCATGGCCTGACGATCGGATGGGGTAAGCGGCAAATAACGCATTTCAATCTCCATGGCCCGCAGGTTGCGGACGGATTAGCTTAAAGTCCGTCGACAAATGCCTTGTACGCGGCGGCATCCATCAGGCTGTCGAGCTCGCTTGTGTCGCTGAGGGTAATTTTGAAGAACCAACCCTCGCCTTCTGGATCGTTGTTCACCAACGCGGGGTCGCCTTCCAATGCGGCATTGCCCTCAATCACGGTGCCGCTGACGGGTGCATAGACATCTGACGCGGCCTTGACCGATTCCACAACCGCAGCATCGCCGCCTTTTTTCAGCGTCGCGCCGGTTGCAGGGACTTCAGCAAAAACGATGTCGCCCAACTGGCTTTGTGCATAGTCCGTAATGCCAACAGTCGCGCTGTCGCCGTCGACTTCGATCCACTCATGATCTTCGGTGAAATAACGGGTCATGTGTGCGCTCCTTTGCGATGATAATGATGTGGGACGAAGGGTAAGGATTTAACCGTGACGGACACACGCTTGCCGCGCACCTCCGCCTCAAGCATGCTGCCGACGGCGTTATGGCCAGCATCAATATAGCCCATGGCAATCGGCGCGCCGACGCTTGGGGCAAATCCGCCGGACGTAATGACGCCCACTTGGGTATCGCCTGCAAAAACAGGTGCGCCTTCGCGCACGGGCATTTTGCCGTCGACCGAAATCCCGACAAGCTTGCGTGCGGGGCCATTGGCCAAGGCATTCAGGATGCGGTCAGACCCGAAAAACCCGCCCTCGGCACGGCGGCGTTTCGACACTGCGAATGCTGCGCTGGCTTCGACAGGGTCAAATTCGGGGTTCATATCATGGCCGTACAGCGGCAGGCCCGCCTCAAGCCGCAAGGAATCGCGTGCACCAAGGCCAATGGGCTTTACTTCAGGTTGCGCACAGATTTGGTCCGCAAGTGCCTTTGCATGGGCCGCAGGCACCGAAATTTCGAAGCCATCTTCGCCAGTGTATCCCGAACGGCTGATCCACAGCGGCTCCGGATCGGTCTTGGGTCCCCAGAAGAAGGAACCGGCCTCCATGAAGTAGAGCGCGTCGACACCGGGCACCACGCGTTTCAGGGCATCCACGGCCTTTGGACCTTGTAACGCCAGCAAGGCGCGGTCATCCATATGGTTGATGGTGATCTCATCGGGCAAATGCTCCCGCAGATAGCCCATATCGTCCCATTTCACCGCGCCATTAACGACCACATAAAGCCCCATGGGCACGGCCGTAATCATCATGTCGTCCAGCACGCCGCCGTCTTCATCCAGAAGCAGCGAGTAACGCATCTTGCCCTCTTTAAGCGCGGATATGTCGCCGGGGACCATCGCCTCAAGTGCTTCGGCCGCGCCATCACCGGTCAGCATCAGCTGCCCCATATGGCTGACGTCGAACAGCCCCGCATTCTCGCGCGTCCAAATATGTTCGGCCATGATGCCTTCATATTGGATCGGCATGTGATAGCCGGCAAACTCGACCATACGCGCGCCCTTGCCGCGGTGCCATGCGTCGAGCGGTAGCTCCAATATTTCGATGGGTTCTAGTTCGAATTCGTCTTCTTCGCTCATATCAGTCCGTTCAAGAGTCGCAGCGACCGACGCCGGTTGGCGCATAGTCTGCTGCCCCCTCTGTCACGGGTACCTGAGAGCTTTATCCGCCTTGGTTGCCAACAACATTGGCAAAGGCAGGTTACACCTTCGGTGGCATGTCGTTGCAATTGGCAAAGACATGCGCTTTCCAGAGTGTCGCAAAAGCCGAAGCGGTCCTTTTGCCTGAGAGATTCCGGGGCGGTTGCTCCTTCGGCGGTCCCTTAAAGGGACACTCTCCCGCTTCGTCAGCGACGAATCCGCATTGGCCTTACCGCCTTGGAGAGTCAACCAGCGAGCGTGTTTATAGATTCATTTTCGTGGATAAACACGCCATCGTCGCCCGATTTTGCCAAGTTGGCGATGGCCTTTGCGACTTTGGCCGACGGCGTCGACGCAAATTTCTGCATCGGTCCAAACATCAACATATCCACCAATGGCGACAGTAATATCCCCAATGCCTCACCCGGACGGCGGTCATCACGCTGCCCACCCGTCAACAGACTGGGCCGCATGATATCAAGGCGTTGGAAGCCGATGTTGCGCAGCCGCTGCTCCATTTCAGCCTTCGTTCGCAAATAGAAACTGCTGCTCGCTGGCATCGCGCCGACGGACGATATCGTAATGAAATGCCGCGCGCCAGCAGCATGGCTTGCCTGTGCAAAGGCGAGCACGAGATCATGGTCAACGGCCCGGAAGGCGTCGCGCGATCCGGCTGTGCGTATCGTCGTCCCCAGGCCGGAAATGGCGACGTCAGGCTTTAACCTTGCCACAATCGCTGGCCAGTCGGCGATTGGCGCGACATGCTCCTGTATGCCTGGCGCCAATGCGTGCGATGGTCGGCGCGACACGAGGTGGACCGCAAACCCGGCGCGCGCCAACATCTCGGCCGCCTGTTTGCCCACTAGGCCTGAACCGCCCGCGATGACGATCTTGCGGCTCACGCCATGGTTCCACAGATTTCGCGATGCCGATCGGTGGCATAGCGGTCGGTCATGCCCGCCAGAAAATCCCCGATATGGCGGCTACGCTGCGGTTCTTCGCTGGGAAGGCTATTGCGCCACTCATCGGGCAATAATGTAGGATCGTCGCGGTAGGCGGCAAACAGCTCACGGACGATTTTGGTTGCCTCTTCTGCCGCCGCCAATTGCGTTGGGTGGTGATACAGCTTTTCATACATGAATGATTTAAGCTGCCGTTCGCGCGCCGCCATTTCTGCCGAAAACCCGCCGATCATGACACCCGCGTTGCGGACATCGTCAGCGGTTTTGATGCCTGCTTCGGTTATTCTGGCGCGTGTCGATTCAATCACGTCATTGACCATCACGCCAATCTGTTCGCGGGTCAGCTCACCGATCAGGCGGCGTTGCGGCACGTCGGGATAGCGGCCCAAAATCGCCTCCCAACGCTGTGCCACGAAAGGCAGATCCAGCAGCTGGTCGATGCCGAGCAACCCTGCCCTGATGCCATCGTCAATGTCATGATTATCATACGCAATATCGTCGCTAATCGCGGCAATCTGGGCCTCAAGTGATGGCCAGTCGGTCAGGCTTAGGTCAAACTGTGCGTTGACTTCGGACAATGCCCAGCCCGGACGGGCAACGGGTCCATTATGCTTGGCCAGTCCTTCCAGCAATTCCCAGCTGAGGTTCAGGCCCGGCCATGACGGATAAGGCGATTCCAGCTGCGTGAGTGTGCGCAGCGTCTGCGCATTATGGTCAAACCCGCCAAATGGCTTCATCGTCGCCTCCAGCGCGTCTTCGCCGGCATGGCCAAAGGGCGGGTGCCCGATATCATGCGCAAGGCATAAGGCCTCGGTCAGGTCTTCATTCAGGCCAAACGCGCGGGCAATAGTGCGGCCAATTTGCGCGACTTCAAGGCTGTGTGTCAAGCGCACACGATAATGGTCGCCGTCGGGTGAGATGAACACCTGCGTTTTGTGGCGCAGCCGCCGGAACGCAATCGAATGAATGATACGATCACGGTCACGCTGGAATATATCACGCGGGCCCCGAATATCGCGATCGGGCTCTGGATGAAATCGGCCGCGGCTGTTGCCGGGAAGTGATGCGTAGGAAGCCAGTTGCGACATATGGCGCTTATGCAACCAAGCCGCCGCGACAGGAAGCCTATTTTACCTTTAACGCATTCACTGGGACGCCAATTTCGCTTTTCCACATAAATGCGTCGCCGCCCGCTTTCTTGAAGTCGCCTTCCCACTTTTTGGCGGCCTTAACATCCGCAAACGGGCCAACGAGCAGTCGCGCGGTCTTGCCCCACGGAGATGTCCACGGTTTCTGCGCCTTGAACAATACGGCGTTGCTCTTCGTCAATTTGCGATAGTCGAAACCAAGCCCACTGGCTTCACCCGTTGCGATTTGCACCCAGATGCGCGCTGGATTTGCGGCTTCCAGCTTGGCTTTGGCGGCGGCTTTCGGGTCAATTTTGGCGGCTTTGCTGGCGTCTGCCGCTGCCTTGGTCGTCACGGGCTTCAGCTTTTTCAAATCGACCGGAATTTCCGAAGGCCGCTGCTCACTCTCCGGAATTTCGATGGCGCCAACAATTGCATCCAGACTGAACCCTGCCGAAGCAGTGGACGCAGGCACAGCTGTTGGTGCCGCGATGATTTTAGCGGGAGCGGTTTGCGGGGGCGTTGCCGCCGCAAGCGATACCGGTTGTTGCGCGGTTGGCTTCGCCGCCGCGACCGTTACGGCCGGTTCAACCTTTGCAACAACAGGATCAGGCCGCGGCGTTGGTGGTACTGTGGCCTGAACTGCCACACGTTCCTGCGTTTTTCGGTCCGGCTTGCTCTGTGGCTTTGCTTCGCTTTTCGCATCGCGCGCTGCTGTCGGCTTTGTTCCCAGCGGCGCGCCTGATGGAATGAGACGGTTTTGGGCGGGGCCGACGGCAGGTTGCGGCACGGTGGCGGCGACACGGCGAACCTGTTCGCTGTCACGCCCTACCGATTGGCTGGTGGGGAAATGCCCCAAATGAATGGCGGCCGCCTGCTGCGCGCCGGTTAAATTTGGCATCAAGCGGAAGAACCGCTCCATCTTTTGCGCCGATGGTGCATCCATGAAGCCCTGCGCAACCTTGTTGGATTCACGCAAGTCACCACGCGCAGCCAACATAAAAGCCCGGGCGCGCCATGCCGTCGGACTGTTGCGCTGCAAAAGCGGCAGGAGCATAGCGTCGGCCTGTTCCTTTTGCCCTGCGAGCGAGAGAGACACGGCCTGACGAATGATGATGTCATCTGATGATGCCACGGTCCGCGCCAGTTGATAATCCTGCTGCGCACGTCCGAAATTGCCCAGCAAATCAAACGCCAGCGCGCGGTCAGCGGCAATCGAACGTTCGCTCGCGCCCAGCCGGACGGCATCATCAAACAGGCGTAACGCCTCAAACGGGTTTTCTGTGCGCACCGTTGCTATGGCCAGGCCGGATACGATCCGGCTGTTATTGGGGCGTATCGCATTTGCGCGCGTGAAGAAGTTGAGCGCGGCATTGGCATCACCCAACAGCAAAGAGGCATTACCCGCATCCGCCAAGGCATCTGCATCGCTTGGGCTAAAAGAAATGCGCCGCATCGCGTCACGCAGCTCCACCGCGCCAGCGGGCTCGACAATATTTGTTACGACCGCAGGCGTTTGCTGATCAAGCGCCTCCAGCGCGCTTTCATCGACGGCCTGTGCATGCACGGCGGGTGAAACGCCACCGGCCGAAAAAGCCAGCGCGCTAAAGAATCCAAGGCTACGTAATATTGTCACATCCATGACTTTCTATGTAGCTGCCGGCTGCCGAACACAAAGCGCATTCACGCTTTGGTCCGACAAACGGTTGCATAGAAACGACAAGATGACGGTGCGCTTGCCGCGCGTCTTATGAGTTGTTCTGACGGTCAAGAAAGCTTGGGAAGCCTGTACCATTGCCGCCTTCATTGCCCTTTTCCGCGTCGTCGTCCGAACGGGTGAGGCCACGTGACAGGTTGGACATGCGTTCAAACAATGTGCCGCCGGTTGGAATGCGCGGTGCAGCGCGTTCTGGTGGCTCCGTCACATCGACTGGCTGCGCAGACGGATAGCCTTCGGTCGCAGGCGTATCGAGGTCAAGTGCGTCGGCATTGGCCCAGGAATCCCGTGGGCTGTCATTGTTGTCTGTATATTGCGTTGGCGCAACGTCTTCAGCTTCATCTTCTTCGATTGCAACAAAGTCGCTACCCAGTTCCAAGCTGTCATCGCCTGCGTCATTTTCGAATTCAGCGGCGGCCGTTTCTTCCACGGCTGCGGCATCGGCTGTATTTTCAAACAAAGATGTCGCAGCAGGTGCAACTTCAACGACAGGCTCTGGCGCTGGCGCAGGGCGGCTGAACGAGAATGGCGTTCTTTGTGCTGCCGGTGTCGCGCTCAAGCCTTCGTTATCGATGCCAGTTGCGACAACCGAAACGCGGATCTTGCCGTTCAGATTTTCATTAAATGCAGAACCCCAAATGATGTTTGCATCAGGATCAACCAGCTCACGGATATGGTTGGCCGCTTCGTCAACTTCCATCAGGCGCATATCTTCGCCACCGGTAATCGATACGATAACGCCCTTTGCACCCTGCATCGACACGCCGTCGAGCAATGGGTTGGCAATGGCCTTTTCCGCCGCTTCGAGCGCGCGGCCGTCGCCTTCGGCTTCACCCGTGCCCATCATTGCCTTGCCCATTTCGTGCATGACAGAACGGACGTCGGCAAAGTCGAGGTTGATGAGGCCAGGCATAACCATCAGGTCCGTGATGCCACGAACGCCCTGCTGCAACACTTCGTCAGCAAGCTGGAATGCTTCCTTAAATGTGGTGTTCGGGTTGGCGACCAGGAACAGATTCTGGTTTGGAATAACGATCAGCGTATCAACATGTTGCTGCAGTTCGATGATACCCGATTCTGCGGACCGCATGCGGCGCGAACCTTCGAACATGAACGGCTTGGTCACGACACCGACCGTCAAAATATTCATTTCGCGCGCAACCTTGGCGATAACAGGTGCAGCGCCCGTTCCGGTGCCGCCGCCCATACCAGCCGCGATAAAGCACATGTGGCAACCGGTAAGCGCCACTTTCACTTGCTCAAGCGTTTCTTCAGCCGCAGCGCGGCCAACTTCGGGGCGTGAACCTGCGCCAAGGCCCTGCGTGATTTCAGGTCCAAGCTGAATACGATATTCGGCAGGGGACGCGTTCAGCGCCTGTGCGTCGGTGTTGGCAACGACGAAGTCGACGCCTTCTACCTTTGCGCTGATCATGTTGGCCACGGCGTTACCGCCTGCGCCACCAACACCAATAACTGCAATTTTCGGCTTCAACTCGTCAACCATTGGTGGACCGATATTGATGCTCATAACTTTATCCCCCTAGCCTTCGTGGCTTGTTCGAAATTTTCACGCTTTTGACACAAAAGGATAAGGTGCACACTTAAAAATTCACGTTTTTGCACAGGTTTCTGTCAGAAATTCTCTCGTACCGCGCGTTTTATCCGTTCGATTAACCCCGGCATCGTCCCGGCCATCTGTTCGACACGCAAATCATAACCTGATTTCAGGTCAACACGTTCCGATGCGGCGTAATGAATCAATCCGACGAGCGTTGAAAATGCCGGTCCCGAATGTGCCTCGGGAATGCTGGCGAGGCCAGATGGACGGCCAATGCGGACCGTGCGGCCCAGCGCGCCTTGCATATGTTCCGCTGCGCCCTTCAGTTCAGCGCCGCCGCCGGTCAACACCACTTGATGCCCAGATGGGCCTGAGAAGCCCAAGGTTTTCAGCGCTTGTGCGATTTCGGTGACGATGGAGTCCACGCGCTGGCAAACCACGGCGTTCAACTGGGCCTTGGTTATGCGCGGTGCGTTAGCGCCGGCTTCAACGCCGTTTTCATCGGGGCCAATGTCGAGCACTTCTTGATGATCGCGCGGGCTGGTTAAGGCAGATCCGTGGAAGCATTTCAGCCGCTCGGCCTGTGCCCTGCGAATACCGAAGGCCGATGCGATGTCGTCGGTAATATCAGACGCGCCCTTTTGAATGGTTTCCAGCCCGACGAGCATGCCGCCGATGAAGACCGACACATTGGTGACCGCAGCACCAAATTCGACAAGGGCGACACCAAGCTCTCGCTCTTCCGCCGTCAGGCACGCAAGGCCAGTGGCCACTGGGCCAACGACGAGCGACTCAACATCAAGATGCGCCGCGCGCACCGTCATATCCATGTTCCTTACAGGCGACTGGTCCGCCAGAACGACATGGACATCGACGCCAAGGCGGTCGGCATGCAGTCCAAGCGGGTTCGCAACACCGCCAACACCATCCAGCGAGTATAAAGTCGGCTGTATATGAAGCGCAATTTTGCCGCCGGTCTGAATGTTCGCACGTCCAGCTTGAAGCAATTCGTCGACATCTTCCTGCGTGATGCGATCACCACCCAGTTCAATTTCAACCGGCGCAAGCAAGCTATCCAGCCCGCCAGCCGACATACCCACCCACACGCGGTCAATGTTCAGCCCGGCAATCCGCTCGGCCTGTTCAACGGCATGGCGCACAGACAATTCGGCTTGTTCGACATCCGCAATACAGCCGCGTGTGACGCCCCTGCTCTCGCGTTGGCCGGTTCCCAGCACCAACAGTTCGCCGCTGTCGGTTACTCCGGCAATGAGTGCCGAAACTTTCGAAGAGCCAATATCAATGGCCGAAATCAGTTTTTCAACGCGTGCAGCTCTCATACTTCTCTTCCGCTGGTGGTCGACGTTATGTCGCCGCTTTCTACTTTAACAGGTTCGACTTTGGGCGCCTTGCGGAAATATGCACGTTCCGGGTCGCGCAAGTCGAAATGGATCAGGTCGCGGCCAAGCAGCCGGTGGATACCATCCATCCGCGCAAAATTCAGCAACGCTTCGGCCGCTGCCTTTTCGCCCTCTGGCAAGGCCAATGTTTCACCGCTCTGGAACTGCAAATCCCAACGGCGGTTGCCCACCCATGTTGCGCCAATGACCTGCGCCTTCAACGCCGATGCATTGTCGAGCAGGGTGTTGAGCGCGACTGCATGCCGGTTCGCGTCAATGCCATTCAATGTCGGTAAATCGCCACCTTCGCCCGCCGCCACATTTTGCAGGACAATACCATTGGCATCGATCAGCGAATATTTGCCGTTGCGTTGCCAAATCGCCGCAGGTTTGCGTTCGACGATTTCAACTGCAAGCGTATCGGGCAAACGGCGCGCCACGCGGGCGTCTTTGATCCATCCATATTTCAGTAAGTCGGCACGGACCTTGTCAATGTCGACCAATGGCATCGCACGGTCTTTTTCGGCAAGGACAAGTTGATAGACCCGAACTTGGTCCACACGCTCCATACCGGTGACTTCAACGCGCTGCACCTGAAAGCCGGCCTTTGCGGCGAGCGCTGCATATTGCTGATACGCCGCAGCGGTGACGCCGGCATATTGGGCAATGGCAAATAGCAGCACCGCAAGCGCGGTTACAAAAATCCATGTGAGCGCGCGCTGCACATCTTCTTCTGAAATCGGCAGGATGCGCATGATCCGGTCAACCCAGGATATTTGCAGCACTTTCTTGCGCGGGTTCGGCGAAGCGGCCTTGCGCTTTGCGGCTGGTTTTCGTGCAGCGGCCGCCATTATGTCAACGCCTCTTTCACGATCATGTCGACCAATTGTTCATAGCTGATGCCAACATGCCGCGCCTGTTCGGGCACGAGGCTAAGCGGCGTCATTCCAGGCTGCGTGTTGGTTTCCAGCACGAACACACCGTTTTTGCCCAATTCATCGTCCCAACGGAAATCGGTGCGCGATGCGCCTTTGCAGCCCAGCAACCGGTGCGCATCCAATGCGACATCCAACATATATTGCGCAATATCCTCGGGGATTTCAGCCGGGCAAATATGTTCGGTCAGGCCGTCCGTATATTTGGCATCAAAATCGTAAAAGCCGCTCTTTGGCTTTAACTCGGTAACGCACAGCGCCTTGTTACCGAGAACCGCCACCGTCATTTCGCGGCCCTTGATAAAGGGTTCGGCCAGCAATGTTGCAAATTCCTGCCAAGGCCCCTTGGCATCGCGCGAAATCGGGTTTCCGTAATTGCTGGCTTCGGTGACAATCGCCACACCGACCGAGCTGCCTTCATTGACGGGTTTCAGCACATAAGGCCGCGGCAATGGGTCGGCGGAGAACAGGCTTTCGCTATCCACCATCGTGCCCTTTGGCATCGGAATGCCGGCGGGCACCAGCCGCTGCTTCGTCAATTCTTTGTCGATGGCGATCACCGACGTCACCATGCCGCTATGGGTATATTTAATGCCCATCAGGTCGAGCATGCCCTGCACCGAACCATCTTCACCCGGAACGCCATGCAGCGCGTTAAACACGACATCGGGGCGCAGCGCGGTCAAAACCTGCGCAACATTGCGGTCCATGTCGACACGGCTGACCTTATAGCCCAGTTTCTCAAGCGCATCGGCGACGCCATTGCCGCTCATCAACGACACAGGCCGTTCGTTTGACCAGCCACCCATCAATACCGCTACGTGGATTTGCTCGCTCATTTTGTTTCACCCACGCGTTGTATTTCCCAATGCAGGTCAATGCCTGACTTTGCCTTTACACGCTGGCGAACTTCATCGCCCAACGCCTCAATATCGGCGCTTGTCGCATCGCCTGTGTTAATCAAAAAGTTGGTATGCTTTTCCGAAACCTGCGCGCCGCCGATTTGCAATCCGCGGCATCCGGCTTCGTCAACCAACTGCCATGCTTTATGTCCGTCCGGATTTTTGAATGTCGATCCACCCGTTTTTGAACGCAGCGGCTGCGATGCTTCGCGCGCGGCGCTGATCCGGTCCATCTCGGCCTGAATGGCGTCTGACGCGCCCGGCACACCCCGAAAGCGCGCACCGACGACAATTGCCCCATCGGGCAGTTCGGAGTGGCGATAGCTATAATGCAGTTCTTCAACCGACACGGTCGCAAGCGCGCCGTCGCGCATCACGACATCGCAATCGACCAATATGTCCTTCACCTCACCGCCATAGGCGCCGCCGTTCATTCGGACAAAGCCGCCGACCGTGCCGGGAATGGACCGCAGAAATTCAAGCCCCGAAATGCCATTGTCCCGCGCGGTTGACGATACCAATATGCCCGATGCCCCTGCCCCGCAATTTAGCGTGACGGCGTCAATGGGCGTCACTTTGGCAAAGGCTTTGCCAAGGCGAACGACAACGCCCCTAACGCCGCCATCACGCACGATCAGGTTGGAGCCAAGGCCAAGCGCCATGACGGGTACAGTTGGACCAAGCTGACGCAGAAATTCTTGCAGGTCGTTGATGTCTTTGGGTTCGAAAAGATATTCCGCGCTGCCGCCCGACTTAAACCACACCAATGGCGCAAGCGGCGCGTCAGGCGTTAACTTGCCTTCAACCTTTGGAAGGATGTTCACGCTCATGCACGGGCTGCCTTAATGGCGTCCGCAAGTCCCGCTGCCCATTTGGTGATGTCGCCTGCACCAAGGCAGACAACCATGTCATTTTCCTGCACCGTTTCCGCAAGCTTCTCTGCAAGCGCGTGCGCATCCGCGATGGTCGCCGCAGAGCGATGCCCGCGCGCCTTTATGCCGTTCACGAGCGCTTCGGAATCAACACCCTCAATGGGCGCTTCGCCTGCGGCGTAGACGGGGGAAATGAAGACCATGTCAGCGTCGTTAAATGCCTGTTGGAAATCATCCATATGGTCGCGCAAGCGGGTGAAGCGATGTGGCTGTGCCACGGCAATCACGCGGCCCTGTGCGCCTTCGCGTGCAGCAGACAAAACCGCGCGGATTTCAACGGGATGATGGCCATAATCGTCAATGATGGTCACGCCATCGACTTCGCCAACCTTGGTAAAGCGACGTTTGACGCCGCCAAATTTGTCAAAGCCGTGGGCGACCGCTTCATCGCTCATGCCCATTTCAAGGCCGACCGCGATGGCAGACAAAGCATTTTGCACATTATGCCGTCCGGGCATTGGCAAAACGACGCCTTCTATCGTGCGTTGCGATCCGTCGCGCGCGCGGACAACGACATCGAAGCGGTTGCCACCGGGGAACGGCGTAACATTTTCGCCGCGAATGTCGGCCTGCGCCGAAAAACCATATGTGATAATCCGGCGATCGCGGATCTTGGGTAAAATCGCCTGAACCTCTGGATGGTCGAGGCACATGATTGCCGCGCCATAAAAAGGCACGTTTTCGACAAATTCGACAAAGGCGCGTTTGATAGCATCGAAATCGCCATAATGGTCGAGATGCTCTGGATCGATGTTGGTGACAACCGCCAGCGTCCCATCAAGGCGCAGGAAGCTGCCGTCGCTTTCGTCGGCCTCGACAACCATCCAGTCACTCGCACCCAGACGCGCGTTTGAACCATAGCTGTTGATGATGCCGCCGTTAATAACGGTGGGGTCAATGCCGCCATGATCGAGCATCGCCGCAATCATGGACGTCGTCGTTGTCTTGCCATGCGTCCCTGCCACGGCGACGGTATTCTTCAACCGCATCAGCTCGGCCAGCATTTCTGCGCGGCGCACCAGTGGAATGCGGCGTTCAAGCGCAGCATCACGTTCGGGATTGCCTTTTTTGACCGCAGTCGATGTCACCACAACAGCCGCATCGCCAAGGTTATCGGCGCTATGCCCGATCATCACCTTGATCCCGCGCTTGCGCAGGCCATCGACAACATAGCTGTCGGCGATGTCGCTGCCCTGCACCTGATAGCCAAGATTGTGCATGACCTCGGCAATGCCCGACATCCCGATGCCGCCAATGCCGACAAAATGGACGATGCCAATATCCGTTGGGACGCCCTTCATTATATGCTCTTTCGTGCGAGTGCAGGTGCGGCACCAAAGGATGCCGATGTGTCGGGCTTTGCGGTCAGACCATGTATGATTGGCGCGCGGCCAAAGGATTCCACAAGGTCAGCCAAATCGGAAACGGCGTTGGGACGGCCACAGCTTTTGGCCGCCTTTGCCGCATTTTCGAGCGCGCCGGGTTCAAGCGCAATCTTCTCTATTTGCTTGGCGAGCTCAACCGCGGTGAAGGCGGGCTGCGCAATCGCGCGTGCACCGCCGGCTGCGACCATCTCTTTGACGTTATAGCTTTGGTGATCATCGGTCGCACTTGGCAGTGGCACCAAAATCGCTGGACGTCCGGCGCAGGTCAGTTCGGCCACCGTTGATGCCCCCGCACGTCCGATGACCATATGTGCCCAGCGCAAACGTTCGGGCAGGTCGGGCAGATAGGTTGCAAGCTCCGCCGGAATGTCATTTGCGGCATATGCCTGACGGACCGTCTCAATATCTTCTTCGCGGCACTGCTGCGTAACCTGAAGACGGCGGCGCAAATTCAGCGGCAGGCGGGCAAGGCCATCGGGGACAATGTCGGACAATATGGTCGCGCCTTGGCTCCCCCCCGTCACAAGCACACGAAAAATGCCGTCGGCCAAAAGCGGTGAATAGGGCTCATCACGCAGCGCCAAGGCTTCTTCGCGCACCGGATTACCAACCAGATGCACCTTGCCGGCATAACGCGGCGACAGACGCAGCACGTCGGGATAGGCCGTCGCAATAGCGTTCACTTGCCGCGCGGTGAAGCGGTTGACGCGGCCGAGCACGGCATTTTGTTCATGAATGATCGTCGGAATTTTTTCGGCAAATGCGCCCAACAAGGCGGGGAATGCGGGATATCCGCCAAAGCCGACAACGGCCGTTGGTTCAAAGCTGGCATACAAGCGCCGCGCCATCACGCGCCCTTCCGCGATAGCCCGAATGCCGGGCAGCCAGCTGCGCGGGCTTTTCGTGATACGGCCTGCAGGCAAAATATGCGTCGCCATCTTTTCGGGGCAGCCCGGAATTTTCGCCCCGCGCGCATCGGTTATCAGCGCAACATGGTGGCCTCTATTCAGAAGCTCCTGCCCCAGCGCGAACGCAGGGATAAGATGGCCCCCTGTCCCGCCAGCGGCCAACACATAATGCCGAGAAATCGTCATGGCCGCTATCCCTTCACCATATACAGCGACCGGTCAAGATATGGGTTTCGCTTCGTCAGTGCCAAGATGAGACCGCAGGTCACCGACAGCGCCAAAATGGACGATCCACCGTAACTGATAAATGGCAAGGTCATGCCCTTTGACGGAAACACGCCAAGGTTCACCGCCATGTTGATCATCGCCTGACCGCAAAATTGCGCGCCAAGCCCGGTCACGGCCAGAACCACAAACTGGTCCTTTTCATCAAGCAGGCGAATGATGATGCGGACCAATATCGCGAAATACAAAATGGCGATAAGAATGCACGCCAGCAGACCGAATTCTTCGCCAATGACGGAGAAGATATAATCCGTATGCCCTTCAGGCAGCGAATATTTCTTGATACCAAGGCCGGGGCCAAGACCAAAGAAGCCACCGTTGGTCAATGTTGCCATCGCCATTTTGTCATGGGTCAAACCTTCGGTTCCGAAAATCCATGCATCGATGCGCTGCGTTGCGACCGGATAGAAATTATAGGCCAGCACGATAAACACCACGCCGCTGATGATTAACCCCCACAGCCGTGATGCCGGGACGCCCGAAACCATCATAAACGCAAACCATGTGCCCATGAACAAGATGGACTGGCCAAGGTCAGGCTGCAACAACAACAAGAAGCAGACGAAACCCGTCACGATGCTGCTTAAGACAAGTACCGGCAAGGATGGGTCTTTCAAACGCCAGCTGATAATCCACGCCATTGCGACGGCGTAAAAGGGCTTCAGAAATTCAGAAGGCTGAAGCCCTGCAAAACCCGCACCAATCCAGCGTTGCGACCCGTTCACCTCGCGGCCAATGATCGGAACCAGCGCCAGCAGCACGAAGAATATGCAAAAGCCAAAAACCCCAAAGCGGCGGGCCTGTTCGCGTGGATACATCGATACGAGAAGCATCAACGGCACCCCGACAATCACCCACATCAATTGCCGGTAGAAGAAGTATAAGGACGACAATTGCGTTGTGGACGACGACAGGCGCTGCGCACCCGCAGGCGAGCCCGCGGCAACCGCCAACAACCCTATCGCGATCAACACCATCATCAAGGACAACAAAACGCGGTCGAGTTCCCAGAACCATACGCCCAGCGGCGATCGGTCGCCGCGGCCAAGCCGGTTCGCAAAACCGATTTTGCCGGTCTTTGCGGCCAGTACCCACGGAACTTCTTTACGCTCGCCGTTCATAGTGCCTCAACAATCGCCCGGAACGCGTCACCGCGCGCCTCAAAATCTTTGAACTGGTCGAACGACGCGCAAGCGGGCGACAGCATGATGACATCGCCTGGTTCCGCTTGGGCCGCAGCCGAACAGACGGCAGTGCCCATCATTTCGCTACGCTCGACCGGCATATGCGGTGACAGCAGTTCGTTAAACAATGGTCCGGCCTCACCAATGGTATAGGCTTTGACGACATGGCCAAAATTGGGAATGCACTCATCCAGATTATCTGATTTCGGCAGACCACCGACGATCCAGTGAACGCGTGGATAGGCGGCGAGCGCGGGTGCAGTCGATGCGGCGTTGGTGGCTTTGCTGTCGTTGACGAATAAGACGCCATTGCGTTCGGCAACAACCTCCATCCGGTGTGCAAGACCCTGAAATGTCGCCATTGCCGGGCGCCATTGCGCCTCCGTCAGCCCGAGCGATTCCACGATCGCGATGGCAACGGCAATATTTTGCAGATTATGTGGGCCTTGCAACGAAGGCCAATCCGCCTGCCCCGCAACCAACGCCGGGTCTGCCAGATGGACCAATTCCGCACCGCGCCGCGCCAGCACATCACGAAATACCTGCTCGGTATCGGCGTCGCCTTTACCAAACACGGAATGTGTATTTCCGGTCTGCATGTCGAACAAGCGCGCCTTTGAGGCAACATAGCCTGCATAACCATCATAACGATCCAAATGATCGGGCGACAGGTTAATCAGCGCGGCCGCATCGCACGACAGGGAATGGGTAATGTCGATCTGGTAGCTGGAAAGTTCCAACACACATACGCCGCCTGCTGGCAACGGTGCCTGCGACAAAATTGGCAAGCCAATGTTTCCGCCCATTCGAACGGGCAACCCAGCGCTACTCAACAGATGGTGGACCAAGGCCGTCGTCGTCGATTTCCCATTGGTGCCGGTAATGCCAACAACATGGTGCGGCGGCAGGCTTGCCCGCGCCATTGCGAATAATTCGATGTCGCCGATTAACGGAAGCCCTTCGGCCTTCGCCTTGTCCGCTATGGGATGGCGGTTGATGGGCACGCCGGGCGATACAACAATCGCTTCATAGCCCGAAAGGTCCGCCAGCAACGGATCAGCGATGGTCGCTATATCGGCAATTTTGGCACGCGCGCCTTCGTCATTATCCCATGCAAGGATTTCGGCCCCGCCCGCAACAAGCGACCGCGCAGCTGCAAGGCCGGAGCGCGCAAGCCCCAGTATCGCAAACTTACGGTCTTTGAAGGCGGTTGTTGTGATCATCTGAGCTTGAGCGTTGATAGACCTGCAAGCGCGAGTACGAAAGCGACAATCCAGAAACGGATAACAACGGTTGGTTCCGACCAGCCAAGCTGTTCAAAATGATGGTGGATGGGTGCCATGCGGAAGATGCGCTTTCCGGTGCGTTTGAACCAGAACACCTGAATGATGACCGACAGCGCCTCAATCACGAAAAGTCCGCCAATGATGGCGAGCACGAATTCATGATGTGCGACAACGGCGATCGCGCCCAACGTGCCGCCCAGGGCAAGGCTGCCGGTATCGCCCATGAACACTGCAGCGGGCGGTGCGTTGAACCACAGGAACGCCAAGCCAGCGCCAACGATCGCGCCGCACAACATCGCAAGATCGCCAGCGCCCAAGTAAAAAGGAATGCCCAAATAAGCCGCATATTTGGCGTTACCAACCATGTAGACGATGATCATGAACGCGACGGACGCGATAATCACGGGCATAGTGGCCAATCCGTCAAGACCATCGGTCAGGTTCACCGCATTGCCAAAGGACACGATGACAAACGCGCCAAAAGGCACATACCACCAACCCAGATCAACAACGGGACCATTGACGAAGGGCAGGTACAACATACCACCCGATTGCGAGACAATCAGCGATACCGCAACGCCCGCAATCGCAAACTCCATAAGCAGCCGGACCCTACCCGAAACGCCCTTGTGACTGCGCTTTTTGACCTTGTCATAATCGTCAAGGAACCCGACTGTGCCAAAGCCTGCGGTAACCAACAGACATGCCCAAACATACACATTGGTCAGGTCCATCCACAGCAACATAGAGACACCGACCGACACCAATATCATCAGGCCACCCATAGTCGGGGTGCCGACCTTAGCGAGGTGGGATTGCGGGCCGTCGCTGCGAATGGGCTGGCCCTTGCCCTGACGGACACGCAGCATGCTGATGAAGCGCGGACCGATCATGAGACCGATAATCAGCGCGGTGGCAACGGCTGCGCCCGAACGGAAACTAAGATAACGGATAAGGTTCAAAATACCCGGAAAACCAAGATATTCGGCCAATATATATAGCATTAGTTTTTCCCATCCGTCAGCGCGCTGACAATGGAGGAAAGTCCCATACTATTGGAACCTTTGACCAATATCGTGTCTGATGCGCAAAGATAATTTTGCAGAAGGGCCAATGCCTCCTGCGCGGTCGCGCAATGCGCGAAATTGGCTGGCCCCTCAACCCCTGCGTTCAACTCTTGGGCGAGAATTTCCATCTCTTGACCGACGAGCAATGCAAAATCCACCTGTGCGGCGGCCAAGGGTGCGGCGAGTGCGCTGTGATATTGCGCACTTTTTGTCCCGAGTTCTTTCATCGAGCCCAAAACAGCAATCCGGCGGGCGCCGGATGCTTGCCCCAACTGGCCAATCGTCGCCAGCATCGATGCAGGGTTGGCGTTGTAGCTTTCGTCAATGAGATGGCCGGTGCCATCACCAATGCGGATGGTATGGCGCGCGCCGCGTCCGGCAAGACCGCCCATTTCCGCCATGGCAAGGCCAGCCGAAGCCAAATCGCCGCCGGCTGCGGAAACCGCGGCCAACACCGCCATGCTGTTGCCAATCCAATGTTCGCCGGGCTGCGACAGCGTGAAGGACAGCATATTCTCGCGCACTTTTGCGGTGATCAGCGTGCCGCCGTCCGCAGGCATATGGTCGACCACGCGGACATCAGCATTCGCGCTAAAGCCAAAGGTCATGATATTGCCGGTATATTTTTCCGCCGCGGCACGAAGCCGCGCATAATGCGGACTATCGGCGGGCAGGATGGCCGTGCCACCGTCGGCCAAGCCTTCAAATATCTCCGCCTTGGCATCTGCAATGCCGCTCTCGTCCTTAAAAAATTCGATATGCGCCGGGGCAATGGTGATGATAATCGCGACGTCAGGACGCACAATCTTGCTGAGCGCCCGCATTTCACCGGCATGGTTCATGCCCATTTCGAAAATGCCGAAGTCACAGTCAGCGGGCATACGCGCGAGGCTGAGCGGTACGCCGACATGATTGTTATAGCTTTTGACCGACCGGTGCGCGCGCCCGCGTGAATAGCGGTCCAGCGCAGCATAAAGCGCCTCTTTGGTCCCCGTTTTACCTGCAGAACCCGTCACCCCGATAATCTTCGCCTTGGTCCGTGCGCGTGACGCATGGCCGAGCGCCTCAAGCGCCTGCATCGTGTCGCTGACCAGAATATGGGGAAAAGGCACGGGCTGCGACACAATCGCGCCGGCGGCGCCATTGGCAAATGCTGTTTCGATGAACCGATGCCCGTCCGTTTCGGCACCCTTGAGCGCAAAGAACAAATCCCCTGCCCCGATTTCGCGGGAGTCGAAGGCAACGCCATGGACGTCAAAATGTCCGGCAGCCGTCCCGCCGGTCGCGGCCAGCAATTCTTCAAAAGTCCATAAGGGCGTCATGCTGCACATTCCCGCCCCACTTCGACATCGTCAAACGGCAAAACGCGGCCCATGATGATCTGCCCTTGTTCGTGCCCCTTGCCCGCGATCAGGACGATATCATCAGGTTCGGCATGTTCAATGGCAAAGGCAATGGCATAGCGCCGGTCGCCAATTTCATGTGCCCCGGGCGCGCCGGCCATGATGTCTGCGCGAATAAGTGATGGATCTTCGCTGCGTGGATTATCGTCGGTCACAATCACAATGTCGGAATCGGCAACCGCAACCGCGCCCATTTCCGGACGCTTGCCCGTGTCGCGGTCACCGCCTGCACCAAAGACCGTGATCAGCTTGCCCTTTGTATGCGGACGCAATGCCGCGATTGCCGCGCGCAGGCCGTCGGGCGTGTGCGCATAATCAACATAGACGGGTGCGCCGCTTTTGGTGATGACGGCGCGCTCAAGTCGGCCACGGACGGGCTGCAACCGCGCGAGATGCGACAGCAGGCTTTCCACGTCACCGCCACTCGCCATCACGACGCCCGCGGCGACAAGCGCGTTTGCGGCCTGATACGCACCGATCAGCGGCAGTTTCACTTTGTAAATGTCGCCCTGAATCCGCAGCTCAAGCGTCTGGCCCAGCTGCGTGGCTTCGCGCGAGAGCAATTGCACACCCTTGCCCTTTTCACCCACGGTAATCATCCGCAGGTCGCGTTTGCGAGCCCTTGCAATGACTTGGCCCGACCAGACATCATCTGCCCAGATGACGGCGCAGCCATTTTCATCGACGACCTCATCGAACAAACGCATTTTGGCGTCGAAATAGCTTTCCATCGTGCCATGATAATCAAGATGATCGCGGCTCAAATTCGTGAATGCGGCGACCGAAACCCGAACGCCTTCGCTGCGATATTGCGACAGACCGTGGCTGGACGCTTCAAATATCGCGTGGCTTATGCCTTCACGCGCCAGACCGGACATGTTCGCAAGAAAGGTCACGATGTCGGGCGTTGTCAGTCCCGTCGTTGTTTGGTCCGACGCCGTTGTGATGCCCAAGGTGCCGATCGACGCCGCATTGTGCCCCGCCATGCGCCACAGCTGCCGGGTGAGTTCAGCGGTTGATGTCTTACCATTTGTGCCCGTGACGGCTGCGATCTGCCCGGGAAAGGGACGGAAATAATTGGCGGCCAATTGCGCAAAGGCGCGGCGTGGCTCCGTATCGGCGATATGCAACGCACCTGTGACGTGTGCCTCCGGACGCGCGACGATTGCCACAGCACCCGCGGCAATCGCGGCATCGATGAAATCTTCGCCATTAAAACTAGCACCCTGAAAGGCACCAAAAACCGTTCCGGGCGCAATCTTCCGATGGTCGATGGCAAAGCCGGTCACTGTTCTGTCGGCAAATGCCGGATCGGCATCGCTTACCAATTGCCCGAGCTTCACTATTGCTCTCCCTTCGCCTTCCACAGTAAAGGCATCAGTTCAGATACATCAACATCGCGTTTCATGTCAGGGATAATTCCCATCAACGGACCGATGCGCGTAATCGTCTTCTGCACCACCGGCGCCGCGGTATAGCCTGCCGTCCGCTGAAAGCTTGATGCTTCCGTGCCCTTTGGCTCATCCAGCATGACAAGCACAACATAACGCGGGTTATCCATCGGGAAAGCCGCCGCAAAGGTCGAAACAACCAGCGTACGGTTGTAACCGCCAACGCCCGGCTTTTCGGCCGATCCTGTCTTCCCACCGACGCGATAGCCCAAGGCGTCGGCTTTGTTGCCCGTGCCGTCGACGACGATCATGCGCATCAACTGCCGCATCCGCGCGCTGGTCGCCGCGGTAAAGACGCGCTTGCCGGGAATTTTGGCATCCGATTTCGTCTTGAACATCGTGGCCGGCCGATAAATGCCGCCATTCACCATCGCTGCATATGCGCTGGCCAAATGCATGGGTGTAACCGCGATACCATGTCCGAAACCAACCGTCATATTGGTCAGGCGATCCCATGATTTGGGATATAGCGGCATGGCCTTTTCTGCCAATTCGATGTCGGGACGCGCATTAAAATGCATAGTGCGCAACATCGCATCCATACGGGCAGCACCCAATTGGTCAGAAATTTGTGCGGTTACAATATTCGAACTGTGGATCAATGCTTCGGGCGTGTTCATCCAGCGGTCCGACGGATGCGAATCCCGGATTTTAAACCTGCCGAATTGCAGCGGCTTGGTCGCATCATACCGAACCGAAAGGTCGCGCACTGTGCCTGCGTCCAACGCAGCGGCCACGGTCAGCGGTTTGAAGGTGGAGCCGAGTTCATACACGCGGTTGGTGACGTTGTTCGTTTGCCGCGAAATCGGGTAGCGGCCATCGACAATCGGCTGTCCAAGGTCCGGAATATTTGCGAACGACGGCCGGTTGGGGTTGAACGACGGCAATGTTGCCATGGCGACTACCTCACCCGTCGTGACATCCAATATGACGCCAGCTCCACCTTTGGCGTTCGTTGCGGTCATACCCGAAGCAAGCTCGCTTTCAAGCGCGGCCTGCACGCGGACATCCAAAGCCAAGTTCAGCGGGGTCGAGCGCTTCGAAGGGTCGCGCAGGTAATCGTTCATGACCCGCTCCATCCCCATAGCCCCGCGGCCATCGCGGTTTACGAAACCGAGGACGTGTGCCGCCATGTCATGCTGCGGGTACAGACGCGTTGCCTCACGCGGGAATTCAATGGCAATCTCGCCAAGGTCGTGGACCTGCTTGACTTGCTCGGGCAGCGCGCGCTTGCGCAGATAGCCGGGTTTGTCAGCGGTCAACTTGGCATAAAATTCTGCAGCCGGTGTGTCGGGGAAGATGGCGGCAAGCTGGTTAGCCAATTGCTTGCGGTCGCCCAACAGGTCAGCAGGCTTCACCCAAATGGCATAGCCATAGATGCTGCGCGCCAAAGGAACGCCGTTGCGATCAACGATATCGCCGCGTTCGGGCACATATTCCGTGCTGGTTGCGCCATAAGCCCGCGAGCTTTCAAATAAGGCGAGCGTCGCCAAGCGCCCGATGAGCAAGACGACGAACATGCCAAAAGCGGCGAGTAAAACCAGCAGCCGCCAAAAACCGTGCGCTGCAAACGGAGGCGTACCAACGCCGCTTTTCCGGGTCGTGGTGCGGGCCGTTTGCGGCGTCATTAACGGCGGCGTTCGTTAGCAGCTTTTGCCGAAATATCGCGCAAAAGGTCGTCCGACAAAAGCTTTTCATCCATCCGCGCCAAACGCTCGGTGCGGCTCTGCTCTACTTTCGGAGCCTCTACTTTCGCCGCAGCACGCTTTACTGGGGTGGCGAAGATTTTAACGTCGTTGGCCGCAAGCTTCGTGGCGGCGGACTTAGTGGCGACAGCCTTCGTGGCAGCGGCCTTTGGCGCTGCTTGCTTTGGCGTTTCGGCAACAGCTTCCTTCACTACCGCAGGCTCGGCAACAACTTGCGGCGCCGGGACAGTGGCAGCAGCCATCATGACGGGCTTGGTTTCAGGAAGATCACCAGTCAGGCTGGCAAGCGCAGCTTCGCCATTGACAAATTGGTCCGCCGCAGGGGGCTGATAACCGTACAAAAGCTCGTTCCACTCTTCCAATTGCTGCAGGCTGGCGCGCGTGCGGATTTCCGCCTGAAGGAAGCTGATTTCCCGCTTTGTGTCCATAATTTCACGGTCAACCGCGACAAGATCACTGTGCATCGCCGCGACGTTCAGCGACAGCGGGTAGAGCAGGATCGCAACCATGAACACCAGCGCAAGCCAGCCCAGGTTTCTAAGTCTTTGCATGGCGAGACTCATGCTGCCAGTCCTCCTGTTGCCCATGCAGGTGCATGTGTGCGGGTTGCGGATCGCAAGGTGGCGGAACGCGACCTTGGATTGCGGGTAAGTTCGGCTTCTGAAGGGCGAATGGCTTTATTCGCCTTTTCAAAGGTGGGTTGCGGTCCGGCACTGCCGACCATCGGCACATGACGCGAACCAGCGCTTTCCGCGCCACTGCGGCGACGCAGGAATTGCTTCACGATGCGATCTTCAAGGCTGTGGAACGTCACAACAGCAAGACGACCGCCTGGCTTGAGCATGCGCTCGGCAGCTTCCAATCCGTCGGTCAATTCATCGAGCTCGCGGTTCACATGAATGCGGATCGCCTGAAAGGCACGGGTGGCGGGGTCTTTTGGCGCGCCGGGTTTGTGACCGACGGCTTTACGAACGATGGCCGCGAGTTGCGCGGTGGTTTCGATGGGCCGTGCCGCAACAATCGAACGCGCGATGCGCCGCGAACGGTGCTCTTCGCCGTAACGATAGATGATGTCGGCAATATCGGCTTCGTCGGCTTCGTTGACAAAGTCAGCGGCGGACATGCCGTCCTGCGCCATGCGCATATCGAGCGGGCCGTCTTTTTGAAACGAAAAGCCACGCTCCGCGCGGTCGAGCTGCATTGACGACACGCCGATGTCGAGAACAACGCCATCGACCGACATTATGTCGTCCGCCATCAGCACGTCGTCCATGATAGAAAAGCAGGCCGGGTAAAGACGCAAAGCGCCTTCACTGCGGCCTGCAAGGTCCGCACCTTCTGATAGTGCATCAGGATCGCGGTCGAACGCGTAAACGCGCGCACCACCAGCCAGTATCGCTTGGCTGTATCCGCCCGCACCAAAGGTACCATCCACAATCTCATCGCCAGGGGTGATGGCTAGAGAGTGAATCACTTCATCCAGTAAGACTGGAATATGGGGGGCCGGCGCGCTCATTTGTCGCGCTTGCCTTGGGACAGCCAATAGTTCAGCTCGTCCTTGACTGGGTTGAACGCGGCTGGCGCTTCTTTCAGGAAAACGTCAGGGTTCCAAAGCATGAAGTGCGTGGTTGCACCGAAGAAAAATGCGCGGTCGTCAATGCGACCAAAATGCTTGAGCATCGGCGACAGCACGAAACGGCCGCTGGCTTCAAAAGCGGTTTCAAAGATGGAAGATGCCGAAACGCCAGCCAGTTCGCGGTCAAAGTCTGCGCCGCGGTTAACGGCGCTCTGCCATTGCGCCTCGATATCGGCGCGCAGCTTAAGGCGTTCGGCACTGCCAAAACCGATGAGGCAAGGAAGGCTGCTGTGGCGCGAAATGCACACGCTGTTGCTGCCGCTGGATTGCAATACGCTGTCGCGGATTTCGGCGGGTATAGTCGTGCGGCCCTTGGCGTCGACACCCGACACCCCCGAACCTGCATAGACCACCAACGCTGACACCGTCCGAAACACCCCTATAAAAAGGGCGCAGAACGACAATCATGGCAAAGCCCTTTGCCATGCGGACGCCGTAACGACCGATATTGTCAGTTATCCACCCCTTGGATGACTCTGCATAGCAAGGGATTTTATGGATGAAAAGAGGGATTTTATGGGAAAATTAGGGTGAGAAATATTAATACACTGAAAACATTATATAATTTTTTTCCTCATATAAAAATAATGTGCAAAATGAACATGAGACCTTGGGCAGATATGCGTGTGAAGCATGGATTTTCCCCAGATTTCCGGTGCCAAGCCCATTTCTACCCAGAATGTCCCACAAAATCCCCGGATATGGAATCGCTTTCGTCCAATCGCGCCAGCAAGGATTCCACCCACGCCAAATTGTCGAATTCATCGCCGCCGGTCAGCACGCGCATACCCCGTCCTTCCCAATAGGCCGTATCGAGCAAATCGGCGTCGGCGACGAGCAAAGCGCGTCCTTTGCCAATCTTGCAATCCGCCAAAAGGCCACCTTCCGCCAGCGCACATCGCGCTGAACCGCCGCGGTTGATTTTTAGCCACTCGCCGGGCGCCTGCGTGCGGATGCTCAGCTTGCCAATCTTGCGGATTGCCATCGGTTCCGCATCGGCAATGGGCAACACAAGCTCAAGGCCCCAATGCGCAAATAAGGGGGATAGCATAGATGTGAACAACGGCCTGCGCTTGTCGCCCAATGGATAAAGGCTCCCCCACTGCAATGCAGGATCGGCGAGGATCAATAAACGCCCGCCCTTGCGCACCCAACTATCCAGTTGGACAAGTTCGGCCGGGCTAAATGCCCGCGGCTGCGCCAACAACAGCATGCGCCGCTCTGCAAGGTCGCGCACATCGTCGAGCGGCTGAACATCATAGCTTTGGCCAAGCCGCGCGAACGCAGGGTGCGGCTGCGCATCGTCGGCAAGATCCGCTTCAACGCCGCCCTCGCTCCATTGCAGCGGCAGCGTGGTCATCAACCCCAATATGGGTTTCGAGCCATCCGGCGCAGGCCGGGTAAAGGCATAAGCCAGCAGCGACGACAGGAACAGCAAAGCAACGGCGAGCAGCAGCAAAAGCGGGCGCCTTTTGCCGCCGAAACGCGCACGCAAGTTCATCAAAATTGTTATTGCGGCCGGCCGCGCGGTGGTGTGGCGCCCATCGGCTTCGAGGCGCTTTCATCCTTGGCCACCGGGGTCACGCCCAGTTCAGCCAGTGGCTCATCCGGCGTTTGTTTCTTCATTTCGGTAATCGGCGTCGCGTCCATTGTTCCGGGCGTCTGCGGACTGTCGCTGACACGATCCAAGACCATCGTCGCCAAGGTTACGAACAGGAGCACGACGACCAAGCCAACCACGCCGACCTGAATACGCTGAATTGCGGATTGCTTTTGCTCAATCACCTGCGATCTCCTGTAAACCGTCGTGCGCGTTATTGCGCCGCGCTGTCCATTTGCCAAGGCATGGGGTCTAGATTTTTGCTGCGCATCCATTCCGGATTGTAAATCGTCGACAGATAACGGAAACCCGTGTCGCACAAGATGGTCGCGATGCGCGCCTGTGAGCCAAGCTGTTTGCCCAAGGCGACTGCACCGGCGACGTTAATGCCTGAGGATAGGCCAAGGCAAAGCCCCTCGTCTGCCAACAAGCGCCGGACCCATATCATTCCCTCTTCGTCCGATATCCGGAACTGCGTATCAATCGGCGCGCCATCGAGATTGGCGGTGATGCGTCCCTGCCCAATGCCTTCGGCAACCGACGTGCCTTCGGCGCTTAATTCGCCATTGGCGTAATAATTATACAGCGATGCACCATGCGGATCCGTGAGGGCGATAGTTACATTTTCATCCTTTGCCTTCAGGCCAAGTCCTACCCCAGCGATGGTGCCGCCCGTCCCTGCGGCACAGGTAAAGCCATCAACCCGGCCCTCCATTTGCGCCCAGATTTCTTCGGCCGTGGTTTCGATATGCGCGCGGCGGTTGGCGATGTTATCAAACTGGTTCGCCCACACCGCATTGTCGGTCTCTTCGGCCAAGCGGCGCGATGTGTGCACGAAATGCCCGGGGTTGTAATAAGGCGCGGCAGGAACAAGCACGAGCTCGGCGCCAAGTGCGCGCAACGTGTCTTTTTTCTCCTGGCTTTGCGTTTCAGGCATGACGATGATCGTTTTGTACCCCAGCGCATTAGCCACCAGCGCAAGGCCTATCCCTGTGTTACCCGCCGTCCCTTCCACAATCGTGCCGCCGGGCCGCAACAGCCCCTGCCGTTCCGCGTCGCGCACAATGTATAATGCCGCGCGATCTTTCACCGACGCGCCGGGATTGGCAAATTCGCACTTACCAAAAATGTCGCAACCCGCCGCCTCGCTTGGCCCTTTAAGGCGGACCAGCGGTGTGTTGCCAATTAAATCCAATGTCGAAGTCAGCATGTTCATAGCCGAGATAGTTAGTCGCGTTGTTGGCCATCCGCAACCCGGTGTCGCGTAAAGGGCAGTCTTCGGCGCGCCATTAAGACCCCATGACATCGCCCGCGCCGCCGAATGGGAATTAGGTATTGATATATTATATCATATTCTATACGGATCGTCCCACAGTCGCCAAATACATGACAGGATCACACCAATCTCATGAAAATCGCCCGCTTTCACGTTTTCGCCGCCAGCATGACAGCATTGTCGGTTGCGCTATCTGCACCCGCTTATGCCCAGCAGACCGGCAGCACCGGCACTTCGGCAGCCGCGCAGCAGACAGATGATTTTCACGGCACCGAAGAAATCGTTGTCACCGCGCCTTATGTTGAGCGGCTCGATATTCTGTCCGGAACCTCGGCGGTGTCCGGGGACCTATTGGCAGAGAAAACCCGCGCGCAATTGGGTGACATCCTTTCCAGCCTGCCCGGCGTATCGGCTACCAGCTTTTCACCCGGCGCATCGCGGCCGGTGCTGCGCGGATATCAGGGCAACCGCGTCGCCGTGCTCACCGACGGCATTGGCAATATTGACGCGTCCAACACCTCCGCCGACCATGCGGTCACGATTGATACGCTGACCGTTGAGCGCATCGAAGTGCTTCGGGGTCCTGCGGTCCTGCTATTTGGTGGCCAAGCCGTGGGCGGCGCGGTCAACGCGCTCGACAAGCGCATTCCGCGTGCGGTTCCCAAGGAAGCCGTGCATGTTGATGCGCTTGCGGGCTTTGGCAGCGCGGCGCGGGATTGGTCCGGCGGAGCATCGGTTGATGTGCCGCTGACGGACCGGGTCGTCGTCCATCTGGATGGCAGCTATCGCAACAGCGACGATCTGCGCACCGGCGGCTATATCCTTGCGCCTAGCTTGCGCGCCGAGGTGCTGGATCTCGCGGCGGAAGAAGTCAGTGAAGGCCATCTCGACGAGGCCGCCGAAGCACTTGAACTAGCCGACCAACGCGGCCGCATTCCCAACAGCGCGGTGAAAAGCTGGACCGCAGCGGGCGGCATCGCCTTCATCGACGATGGCGGCAATGTCGGCCTGTCCTACAGCATTTATGACACCAATTACGGCATCCCTGCCCGCCCCGGCAGTGGGCACGCACATGGCGATGGCGGCGAAGAGGAAGCGCCTGTAACTATTGGCATGCGGCAATATCGTTTCGATTTCCGCGGCGAATTGGATTTCGGCGATGGCCTGTTTGAAAAGCTGCGCCTGCGGGCGGGCTATGCCAATTACAGCCACACCGAATTTGAAGGTGACGAGATCGGCACCATTTTCAACAGCAAGGGGATTGAGGCCCGCGCTGAATTTATCCAAAATGATCGTGGTGGCTGGCGCGGCGCAAGCGGGGTGCAATATCAATCCCGCAATCTGGACGCGATTGGTGCAGAAGCATTCGTCCCGCCAAACAAGAGCCGGCAATTTGGATTGTTCACGCTGCAGGAATTCACCGCTGGAAATCTCGACGCCGAAGTTGCGTTGCGTTTTGACACCGCCGAACTGCGCGCAGATACTTTAGGCATAAGCCGGTCGTTCAACAATGTCTCGGGCGCATTTGGCGTTGGGTACCATATCGGCGATTTGAAGATCGGCGCGAACCTGTCACGCACGGGCCGCGCGCCAGCGGTCGAGGAGTTATTCTCCAACGGACCGCATATCGCAACGCAGGCATTTGAAGTCGGCGACCCGTTGCTGAAGAGCGAGCGCGCGTGGAATGGCGAGCTGTATGCGCGTTATGACACGGCGGACACCGCATTCAACCTGACGCTGTACAGCAACCGGTTCGACAATTTCATTTACGAAGCGGAAACAGGCACCGTTGAAGACGATTTGCCCGTGTTCCAATATTTTCAGAATGATGCCAAGGTCTGGGGCGTCGAGTTTCAGGGATCGCAAAATGTCGCGCGCTTTGGCGATGTTGACCTGAAAATCGATGCTGTGGCCGATTATACGCGGGCCAAAATTTCGGGCGGTGCAGCCAATGTCCCGCGCATCCCGCCCTTGCGTGTGTTGGGCGGTGTGGAGTTGAATGGCACCCGTCTTGATCTGCGCGGCGAAGTCGAATGGAGCGATGCCCAAACGAAAACAGCGCCGTTCGAAACCGCGACCGATGGCTTCACTTTGGTCAATGCGACCGCGACATGGCGTCCGTTTGGCAGCGACCGCAACGTTGCGCTGATTGCGTCTGCGAACAATATTTTCGATGTTGTCGCCCGCCGGTCGGCATCTTTCACCAAAGATTTTGTTCCGCTGTCCGGTCGCGATTTCCGTTTGTCCGCGCGCATCAGCTTTTAACGCCAAGCGCGCGGCCATAAGCGCGCAACCGGAACATAGCGCCGCATGCCACGTTCTATCTGGGAGTCTGCAGTGTCAGACGCGATGATGGAGAATGTTATGCGCAAATTTGCAACGATCATCCTGCTTTCGGCTTCCTTGCTGGCTGCGGCCTGCAACACGGTCAAAGGCGTCGGCGAAGATATTGAATCGGTCGGCGAAGCGGGCGACCGCGCTACCTGGCAACGGGATAATCTTTCCTACATCGGCAAGATTATTTCCTACAGCAAATGAACGCGGCCATGCTGCATGCAAAAGGGGGACGGCCGGCGCGGAAGCGCTGGTGCGTGCTTCCGGCTGATGGTGTTGGTTGATTAAGGCCC